>JACCDZ010318740.1_pt1 | contig 47710 bp, 47 predicted proteins | sample 7449551 | NCBI WGS metagenome assembly JACCDZ01 (sample SAMN15323452, study PRJNA562643) | freshwater metagenome | isolation source: river surface water | place: USA:Blue River Watershed | collected 2017-08-18
AGCTGATTGAACGGGTTGTCGGCACGATCCGGCGTGTGCTGCTGCAAGGCCAACTGCTGGGCTAGTCCAGGGCTAACATAGCGCTTACCCAAAGCGGCACGGCGAATGGCCATGACCAACTCGTCAAGTTCGGCACCTTTGCTCATGTAGCCGGAAACGCCCGCCTGCAAAAGACGGCCAGGCAGAGGACCGTCTTCGGTAACACTGAGCATGACAATGCGCACACCGGGCGCCGTTTTCAGCAACCTCAGTGCCGCCTCGTGGCCGCCCATGCCAGGCATGTCGAGATCCATAAGCAAGACATCAGGGCTTTCAGCACGAACTCGCAGCAAAGCATCCTCGCCGGAGTTTGCCTGCCAAATCATGTCAATACCGGGCACATCCGCCAATAAATGCGAAAGACTCATGCGAATCAGGGAGTGGTCATCGACCAAAGCGACGCGGATGCTCATGCAGCACTCTACACCTTGGGAATAGCCTATCTTAGCGACTGCAACCTGTGATACAAAATAGGTCTCTCGTCTTTAGTTGTATGGCCACCTTTGTTGAGGCCCTTATGCACCGACTGACCGAGTTAATTGAACGCGATCCGCGGGGTGTTTCCCCTCCCCTTATCTCGGCTCGCCTCGCAACACCCAATACAGGTAATTCATTCATGTCCGCAGTATCCGTGCGCCGCACTTTGCGTAGGTGCAATCGTTTCATTCTTTCATTTTTCATCGCGCTAGCCATCGCTACGCCTGCAGCACTTGTCAGCAGCCCGGCAGAAGCCGCTACGCATGCCAGCAGCGCCAGCGAAAAGGCAGCCGCCAAAAAGCAAGCGGCGAAAAAGCGGCTTGCTGCAAAAAGAGCGGCTAGTAAAAAGCATGCTGCCGCTCGCAAAGCCAGCCGCTCGGTATCGGCAGCCAGCAAACGCAAACTCATGAAAAAGGCCGCCGCACCTGCTGCGGTTGCAGCGGCACTGACCGCCAGTGAACTGGCTGCTCAGGAGCGTCGCCAAACACCACCCGAGATTCACAACAGCCTGAATTTACCGCTGAATGTGCAATCACGTGCCGCCATCATCACCAATGCCAAAACCGGTGAGATGCTCTATGGCAAGAACTACAATCAGACCATGCCCATTGCCTCCATCACCAAGCTCATGACCGCTATGGTGGTGCTTGATGCCGGCTTGGACATGAACGACCCGGTAACCGTTACTCAGGATGATGTAGACAAGCTCAGAAATACCCACTCGCGCCTAAGTATCGGCACCACGTTAACGCGCGCCGACATGATGCTGATTGCCCTCATGGCTTCGGAAAATCGTGCTGCTGCCGCACTCGCACGCAGCTATCCGGGAGGCACGGCAGCGGCTATTACAGCGATGAATCGCAAGGCAGCCAAACTGGGCATGTCTCACACACGCTTCCATGATGGTACCGGCTTGGATGGCAATAACACCTCAACCCCGGGCGATCTAGCCAAACTGGTGCAAGCAGCCTATCGCTATGCTGACATTCGCGCATTCAGCACCACGCCGCAATATCAGGTACAGAGTCGTGGCCATCTGCTGCAGTACAAGAACACCAACCTTCTAGTAAAAGAACCGGATTGGGATATTGGCGTATCCAAGACCGGCTTTATTAACGAGGCCGGCAAGTGTTTGGTCATGTTGGCCCGCATTCGTGACGAACCAGTCGTCATCGTGCTCATGGACTCTTGGGGCAAGTACACACGCATTGGCGATGCCAATCGTGTGAAGCAGTGGCTGGAACGCGTCACGCGGGCTTGAGTCGCCCAGCAAAGGCATTTAAGGCCTTTTTCTGTTGCGCCCAATCCGGACATACCCGGCCCTGCAAGGCATAAAATGCAGGGCTATGGTTGAACTCATGCAAGTGGCACAACTCGTGATACAGCACATAGTCAATACAGGCTGGTGGCATGTGCATGAGTACGGTATTGAGTGTGATATCGCGCTGATGTGAGCAGCTACCCCAGCGCGAACGCATGCGCCGGAGTCTGATCTGACGAGGCTGCCAAGCCGAGCCCAGCGCAGCGGCCAAGGTCAGCAAACGTGCTGGCAGGTAGGCAGCCGCCTCGGCACGTTGCCACGCCAGCCACTGAGCGTCGCTACGCTCTCCACGCGGCAAGGCCTCGCCCAGATGCCACCAAACTGCATCCGCCTCCACCCCAGTTTCAATCGCATGAGCAAGCTGACGCTTACGCTCGGCAATATCCACCAGATGCTTGGCAATCCAGTCACGGCGACTCTGTACAAACTCATCAATGACCGTTGTCGGCATGCGCAATGGCGCGCGCACCAGCACTAGGCCGTCCTGCCGGATGTGGATGGCCAAGGTACGCCGTGCACTACGAATGAGCTGATAGTCAGCTGGCTTTACTTCCACAGTCTGATTCATCTGTTGAATCGGCACTCAGACCATAGCATCGACATGCTGGCGAATCACCGCTAGGAAATCGTCGCCATAACGGCTGAGCTTGCTGTCACCAATACCGCCGATCTGACGCATTTCGCTCAGATTCAGCGGCATGTGCTCAACCATGGCCATGAGCGTGCTGTCATGGAAGATGACATAGGGCGGCACGCCCTGCGCTACCGCCAGCTCACGACGACAGGCGCGCAGTGCCAGCCACAGCGGCTGATCGGCGGCATCGAGCGTTTGGCTGGCGCGACTGGCCGTGGAGCTGCGACGCTGTGCCGTCAAGGTGTCCTTGTCTTGACGCAGCGCCAGCGTGACCTCGCCCTTGAGCAGAGGGCGGCATTCCGGCGCCAGACGCAGCGTGCCGAAACCATCGCCATCCACCAGCAGCAAGCCCTTCGCGAGCAGCTGCCGGAACAGGCTGCGCCAGCTCTTCAGACTCAGATTCTGGCCCTGACCGAATACCGCCAGCTGCTCGTGGTTATTGGCCACAATGCGATCTGTGCGCTTGCCAACCAGCAGCTCCACCACATACTCCACACCAAAGCGCTGACCGCTGCGATACACCGCCGACAGCGCCATGCGCGAAGCCTCAGTGGCGTCCCAAGTGGCCACCGGCTCAGCGCAGATATCGCAATGGCCGCAGGGCTTGGGCATGTGCTCGTCGAAATAGCGCAGCAGCAACTGGCGACGGCAATCAGTGGTCTCGCAGAGCTGCAGCATGGCATCAATACGGCGTCGCTCATGGCGCTTGTGCTCTTCGCTGCCTTCCGACTGCGCCAACATCTGCTGGTGCTTGATGACATCCTGCAAGCCGTAGAACAGGCAGACGGTAGACGCCAGGCCATCACGCCCGGCGCGCCCGGTTTCCTGGTAATACGCTTCCAGACTTTTCGGCAGATCGAGGTGCGCGACGAAGCGCACATTCGGTTTGTCGATGCCCATGCCAAAGGCAATCGTGGCCACCACGATCACGCCCTCTTCGCGCAGGAATTTGGTCTGGTTGGCTTCACGCTCATGCGCCGGCAACCCGGCGTGATAAACCACCGCCGGAAAGCCGCGCGCCTGCAAGGCTTCCGCGACTTTCTCGGTCTTCGCGCGTGACAGGCAGTAGACGATGCCGGCGTCAGTCGGGTGCTCGCGCTTGATGAAATCGGTGAGCTGTTCCAGCGCATTCAGGCGCGGCAGAATGCGATAGAAAATGTTCGGACGGTCGAAGCTGCTTAGGTAGACCTCGGCGTTTTCGAGGCGCAGCAGGCGCTTGATGTCGGCACGGGTACGCAAATCGGCGGTGGCGGTCAGCGCCAGACGCGGCACTTGTGGGAACTGCTCGGCAAGCACCGACAGGCCGAGATAATCCGAGCGGAAATCATGCCCCCACTGCGACACACAGTGGGCTTCATCAATGGCAAACAAAGAGATCGGCGTGCGTTGCAAGAGGTCTAGCGTGCGGGCCGTGACCAGCCGCTCCGGCGCCATGTAGAGCAGATCGAGGCTGCCGTCGAGCAGCTGCGACTCGATAGCACGCGCCTCGTGGGCATCCAGCGAGCTGCTCAGGTAAGCCGCGCGCACGCCCAGCTGCAAGAGCGTGGCGACCTGATCCTGCATCAGCGAAATCAGCGGCGAGATAACAATCGCCGTGCCCGGACGCATCAGCGCCGGCACCTGATAACACAGCGATTTGCCGCCGCCGGTGGGCATCAGCACCAGAGCATCTTCACCGCTGGCGACACGGGTCACAATCTCGGCCTGCTGGCTACGGAAATCACCGTAACCCCAGACCCGCTGCAAAACGTCGCGGGCCTGAGCAGCCAGATCGTTTTGTAAAGACTTCATGCCGGAAACCTCACATCCCTGTGCGTTGCCGCACTACAATCGCTGGCATTGCCCTGGAGAACGACATGCACGAACAATACGCCCTGCCGACTGGCACCCTGAATGCACTGGAAGATTTTCTGGATAGCGAAGCCAATGAGCATGGCCTGGATTTTCACGGCGCTCACGGCTATCTCACCGCTATCACCGTTGGTCCGCGCGGCACGCTCGACGCCGATGCCCTCGCCGCTTTCTTTGAAGACGAAGCCGGCAGCATGGACCCCGCGCAGATGGCAACGCTGACGCAGCAGCTGCAAGCCTGGCAAAAGAGCATCCATGCCGTGCTTTACCATGGCTCGCGCCTGGAGCTGCCCTGCCCGCTGATTGCTGACCCGGACGAGCCGAACAGCCTCAGCGACTGGTGTGTCGGTTTCATGGAAGGTCTGTTTCTGGATGAAGATCGCTGGTATGCCGGTAACGAAGACGACATCGCCGACCTGACGCTGCCGATGGTGGTGCTGTCGGACCTGATTGAAGACGATGACCTGCAAACGCTGCGTCGCGACAAGAAGCTGCTGAAAGACATGACGGCATCGATTCCGGATCTGATCACTGAGCTGTATCTGCTGTTCCACGCGCCCACCAATCCGTAAACCCTGTGTTATCAGCGGGTGAGCGACGCAGCAGTCGCTCATCTGCCAACTCATTTTCGTAATCCGGCTGCACGCTCAGCGGCCAACCGCTTCTGCAATTTGCGCTCGGCAAAACGCGCACGCTGATCATCGCTCAGACTATCGTGACAGGCAGGACAGCTGATGCCGTCTTCATAGCCCGGTGCCAATTTATCTTCCGGCGTGATGGCGCGACGACAGCCGTAGCACAGCTCAGCAACGCCCTCGGCCAGGCCGTGCGTAACGCCCACGCGCTCGTCAAAAACGAAGCACTCGCCGCGCCACAAACTTTCCTCGGCCGGCACCTCTTCCAGATACTTCAGAATGCCGCCCTTGAGGTGATAAACCTCGGCAAAGCCCTGCTGGCGCATATAGCTCGATGCCTTCTCGCAGCGAATACCGCCGGTGCAGAACATGGCCACTTTCTTGTGCTTCGCCGGATCAAGCTCCTCAGCCACATACTGCGGAAACTGCCGGAAGGTCTGCGTATGCGGATCAATCGCGCCCTCGAAGCTGCCGATGGCCACCTCGTAGTCATTGCGCGTATCAATCACGATGACATCCGGATCCTGAATCAGCGCATTCCACTCGGCTGGCGCCACATAGGTGCCGACCACCGCCGTCGGGTCCACAAACGGTACACCGAGCGTGACGATCTCTTTCTTCAACTTGATCTTCAAGCGCACAAAGGGATGACGGTCGCTGAACGACTCCTTGTGCTCCAATCCTTGCAAACGCGGGTCTGCTCGCAGCCAGGCCAGCACGGTATCGATGCCCTGACGCGAACCGGAAATAGTGCCATTAACGCCTTCCTGCGCCAGCAGCAGCGTGCCGCGAATGCCCTCACGCTCGCACAACGCCAGCAACGGCGCCTGCTTGTCGCGGAAATCATCAAGGCGGGCAAAGTGATAGAGCGCTGCCACCACAAACTCATTGGTCATCTGAACATCAGCCATGCTTGCTGCCTCCCAGACAAGCCGGGCTGGCAGGAGCTGCGCCCGTCGCAGCCCACTCTTCCGGCGTATACAGATGCAAGGCCAGCGCGTGCATACCCTGCGCCATCTCGTCCTGAGTCAGGGCATAAATACGCTGATGCCGGGCAACCGCGCGCAAACCAGCAAACGCCGAGCTCACCAGCGTGACCTTGTAGTGGCTCTCGGTCGCCGGGCCGCCATGGTTATGCGACTCGTTAAGAACATCGAGAAAGTCGGGACTGAACGCATTTTGCAAGAGACTGTGCAATCGGGCTTGACGAGACATGAGCGGCTCCACGGAAAAGACATCGGCGCGAATTATAGATGCTGAATGAGCTGCCCGCTTGCAAATGCCAGGATTAGCGCTAAGCTAGCGCCAACTTATTACATAATATTTACTTTAAACAATTTTATGAGTAATGAAATGGCCGAATTCAGATTGTCTCCGGCGCAACGCGCCGAGATCAATGCCAAGTCCGACTGGCGCGGCGCGCTTGAGGTTGGCAAAGACTGGGGGCTGATTGTGCTGGCCTTTATGCTCAGCCTGCTCTGGCCGCAGCCGTTGGTTTTTCTGCTGTCGCTGCTGTTGCTGGCGGCGGCGCAAGCCGGCTTTGCCATCTTGCAGCACGAAGCCTCGCATCGTTCGCTGTTTGCCAGCGCCAAACTCAATGACGGTATCGGCGAATACCTCTGCGCCCTGCCCATCCTGCAAAGCATGCCGGGCTACCGCGCTTATCACATGACGCATCACCGCCTAGCCGGTACCCGCGAAGACCCGGATCTGGTGATGACCGAGCAATATCCGGTACGCGCTGCCAGTCTGCGCCGCAAGCTGCTGCGCGATGTCTCGGGCCTGACCGGCATCAAGTCCATCATCGGGCTTATGGGCATGGCGGCGGGCTACTGGAAATACGAGCTGACCGGCAAGATCGAGCGCGTGCAGCCGGCCCCGCAGGGTGTGCTCGGCTATGCCGCCGTGTTCGTGCGTAACAACGGGCATATCGCCCTGCTCTGGCAGGCCGGCATGGCCAGTGTGCTGGCGTGGCTGGGTAATGGCTGGCTTTATTTGCTCTGGGTTGCGGCGTTTCTCTTCATCCTGCCGATCTGCATGCGCATTCGCCAGATTGCCGATCATGCCGTGGTGGCCGATGCCTTCAGCACCAATCCGCTGCAACACGCTCGGACATCACAAGCGAACTGGCTGGAAAAACTGCTGTTCGCGCCGCACAACGAGCACTATCACCTGGAACATCACTTCATGCCGACAGCACCGTGCTGGAACCTGCCCAAGTTGCACAAGCTCTTGGATGAGGCCGGAGTGATCCCAGCGCAGAATCAAGCCGGCAGCTTGGTGGCCGTACTCAGGAAAGTCACGACCTGAAAACCTTGTGGCGGCACCGGCTTGCGGCTGAGCTCAAGCCGGTGCCCGCTGCCGCGACACAAAACCGCCAATCACCATCCCCGCAATCGCCACCAGAAAACCTGCCAGCTGCGGCGGCCACAGCCCTTCTGGGGCCAATACCTCCAGCAGCAGCCAAGTACTAATGCCACCCGCAATCGACAACACCGCGCCCAGCTTGTTGGCACGTGACCAGTACAGCCCGGCCGTGAGCGGCACAAATGCAGCAACCAGTGTGACCTTGTAGGCATTCTCGACCATCTCGAAAATGCTTGAATTCGACTCGATGGCAAACCACGACACCAGAACGCCGAATATCAATACCGTGCTACGCAACATCCACAAGAACTGATGATCGGTGAGCGATGGCATGGCCGGACGCAGGATGTTCTCGGCAAACAGCGTAGATGGCGCCAGCAAGGTGCCGGAAGCCGTGGACATGATGGCCGACAGCAAGGCGCCAAAGAACAGCACCTGCATGACCATGGGCATGTGTTCTTGCACCAGTGTTGGCAGAATCTGCTGGGCATCGGATGCCGTAACGCGCGCGACCATGGCCGGATCAATGATGACGGCGGCATAGGTCAGGAACAGCGGCACCATGCAGAACACGAGGTAGCCAATACCACCGAGGATGGTACCGGTGACGGCAATGTTTTCGTTGGCGGCCGAGTTCAGGCGCTGGAACACATCCTGCTGCGGAATAGAGCCCAGCGCCAAGGTGATGAAAGCGGCTATCCAGGCGAGTGCAGCAGCCAGCGTCGGTTCGGGCCAAAGGTTGTCGAACTTACCAGCAGCAGCGGCATGATCAATGACCACGCTCACGCCACCGACCTGATCCGATACGAATACGGCAATGATGAGCAGACTGATGATGATGATGACCATCTGCATGAAGTCAGTAACAGCGACTGACCACATGCCGCCGAACATGGTGTAGAGCACCACGATGCCGGCTCCAATGCAGATGCCCATGTCACGCGAAACAGCGCCATCGCTGAGGCTGCTGAAGACAACGCCGAGCGCGATCATCTGCGCCGACACCCAACCCAAGTAAGACAGCATGATGGCAGCCGAGGTCGAGAACTCAACGCCGCGCCCGTACTTGGCCTTGAAGAAGTCGCCGATGGTGAGCATGTTGCGGCGGTAGAGCTTGCGAGCGAAAAACATGCCGGCAAGGATGAGGCAGAAGCCGGCACCGAACGGATCAGCGACGATGCCCCCGATGCCATCGGCAATGAAGGTGGGCGGAGCACCCAGCACCGACTCAGAACCAAACCAGGTCGCAAACATGGTGGCCGTCAGCACATACAGCGGCAGGTGCCGGCCGGCAGACACGTAGTCTTTGGCATTCTTGACGCGCAGGGCCGCGAGCAGGCCGATCACGACCGAAATCACCAGGTAGGCAACGACAAAAAATTTCAACATTGAGGCAGTTCCTCCCGCAGCAAACACGGTGAAAGGCAAATTTTGCGAATGCTAACAGCAGAATCCGAGAGCCGACAGCAGCGGATACAACGGGTCATCGGCGCTGACACCAACTTGGTGAGCGGGAAACTCGCGACGGATCGGGTAGTGCTTGCGCAGCAGGTCGAATGCTTGCGCTGGATCGGGCTTGTGCAGGCTGGCACGCAGGCGGCCATCGTCTGCAGCAAGCGCAATGACCGGTTGCAGCAGGCCAGCCAAACGGGACTCCGCCAGCAATACGCCAACACTTGCAGCCGGCAGCTGCAGTGCCAGCCCTCCTTCAGCAGGGAGAATATCGGCAAGGCTTCCAGACAGCGTTAGACCGAAGGAATGACTCGCCGCCTCGATGATCTGCCAAGTGCCGCGCCATTTGCCTTCTAGGCTATGCCCGGCAATATGCGGGCTACCGTAGCGCACGCGCTGCAACAACAAGGGATCAAGTACCGGCTCGTGCTCCCAGACATCAAGCACGGTTGTAAATGCGGTGCCAGCTCGCACGATGAGCGTCTGCAGCAGCGCGGCATTGGCAATAACCGGCCCCCGCGCCGCATTGATCAGCCAGGCATCGGGACGAAGCTGGGCCAGCTCGGCAGCATCCAGAAGATGATGAGTTGGGTACGCGCCGCTACGCGTCAGTGGCGTGTGGATGCTGACCATGTCGGCAACGGCTAACAGTGCCGTCAAGCTCAGCAGCTCCATATCTGCCATATCCTCGGGCAGGTCCGAAGCGCTCAGAAAGGGATCGCAAGCCACGACGCGGATGCCAAGCAGGCGGGTAAGCCGCGCCACCCAGCGCCCAACATGACCGAGGCCGATAATGCCCAGCGTGCGGCCCGCCAGCGAAACGCCCTGCTCCGCCGCCAGCTGCACGAGCACATTGAGCACCCATTCGCCGACTGCACGGGCATTGCAGCCCGGTGCCGAAGCCCAAGCAATGCCTTGCGCATCCAGCCACGGCAGATCGAGGTGATCGGTGCCGATGGTTGCGGTGCCGACAAAACGCACCGGGCTGCCAGCCAGCAGCGCGGCATCGACACGGGTAATGGAGCGCACCAACAGTACATCGGCCGTGGCAACATCGGCAGCCGTCATGCCCCGGCCTGGCCGACGCACAATTTCCACGTCGGCATTGAGCAACGCGCAGCAGGCCTCAACGCCCGGCATGTTGTCATCGGCCACAATACGCAGGCGACGCGGTGGCAAAGATGGGTGCGGCATAACTCGTCCTCGCAACAGAATGGCGCGAGTATGCCACTGCGCTTTGCTACACTGCATCGCTCTGCGCCAGCTGATCGAATTCACAGGCTCTTCATGTCCGACCGGAGAATTTTCATGACGCCATCGCTCAGCGATCAGGTCATCAGTTTCCTGAACAGCGAACCACGTTTCGAGCCGGTGAACGAGCTGCGCCTGCACATTGATGGCCAGGCACTGGGCTGGGTCCGGCCACGCGTTGCCGAGGCCCTGTGCCAGCTTGATCGCCAGCGCATCCGCGTGAATACGCGCGATCTCTACCTCAGCGCTGGCAGCGACTGCGCCAGCCGCAGCGAGGTTCTGCAAACCTGGGCCACCGCCCTGCGCGACCAAGGCGTGCTGGCAAACTGGCGCGATGAAGCCATGCAGCTTGATCAGCCCGATGGACCTTTTCTGATCATCGAGCGCGCAGCCTTCCGCACCTTTGGGCTGTGCACACCGTCGGTGCATCTCAATGGCTGGGTAGCAATGCCCGATGGCGTACAGCTCTGGGTCGCCGAGCGCAGTGCACACAAGTTCGTCGATCCCGGCAAACTCGACAACCTGGTCGGTGGTGGTGTCTCGGCCGGCGAACCGCTGGCTCTGGCGCTGGCACGCGAAGCCTGGGAAGAAGCCGGCCTGCACTTCCGGCGCGTGCCTCGGCCAGCCAGCACGCTGCACATCCACCGCCGCATTCAGGAGGGGGTGCAGGAAGAGCAGATTGCTGTGCACGACACCTGGCTGCCCGCGCACTTTCTGCCCACCAATCAGGATGGTGAAGTCGCCGACGCCCGCCTCATGCCGCTACCTGCCGTGCTGGCCATGCTGCTCGATCGCCACTTCACCTGGGATGCCGGGCTGGTTGTGCTCGATGGTTTGCTGCGCCAGCGCTACTTCGGTGCTGAGACTATGCAGATCGAGCAGACGCTGGTTGCCCTGGGTTATCGCCGCTGATGCTTCCCGCCCGCTCGAAAAAGCTGGAGCTGCGCACGCTGGCGCTGCTCGCCGGACCAATCTTCATCAGCCAGTTCTCACAAGCTGCCTACAGCTTCATTGATACGCTCATGGCCGGACAAGTATCGGCACTGGATCTGGCCGCAGTCGCCGTCGGCTCCAGCATCTGGCTGCCGCTTTATTTGCTCATTACCGGCACGCTGCTGGCGACCACGGCGCTGGTGGGAGAAGCCAAAGGTGCCGATAACGCCGGGCGCATCCCGGACATCACACATCAAGCCCTGTGGCTCGCACTTTTCGTGGGCCTAGCCGGCCTCCTGCTGATTCGCAACGCTTGGCCGGTCTTCGACTGGCTGCAGGTGCCACTGGAATTACGCCTGAAAACCCGCGCCTACCTCGATGGCGTGTGCTGGGGCATGCCGGCAGTAGGCTTGTTCTTTGTGCTGCGCTGCTATTGCGAAGCTCAGGGCCGACCCGTACCGGTCATGCTCATCAGCCTGTCTGGCCTGCTCCTCAATGTACTGGCCAACCAGCTGTTTATCTACGGTAGCGCCGATATTGCCGGATTAAGCTGGCTCGGCATCCCGGCCATGGGCGGCCCCGGCTGCGGCTGGGCGACGGCGCTGGTGTTGTGGCTGCTCACGGCCATTCTACTGGGTTATGTTCTGTGGGCGCCGAGCTTTGCCCGCGTGCGCCTGTTCCGCCGCTGGTCGCCACCACAGTGGCTCGAACTGCGCCAGATCGCGATGCTGGGCTTGCCCATCGGCCTTGCCATCTTCTTCGAGGTCAGCTCGTTCGCGCTGGTGGCGATCCTGATCAGCCCGTCTGGTGCGACAGTGGTCGCCGGGCATCAGGTCGCGCTGTCGGTCACATCGATTCTGTTCATGGTGCCGCTGAGCCTGTCCATCGCGCTGACCATACGCGTCAGCCAACTCTTTGGCGCCCAGGATCTGGAGGCGATTGCGCATACCCGTCGAGTCGGGCTTGTCACAACCACACTCATTGCCTGCTGTTCGGCACTGTTTCTGCTGCTGGCACGCCATGTTATCGCTGCCGGTTATACAGATGATCAGGCCGTGCAGCGGCTGGCTGCCGACCTCATGCTGTTCGCTGTCGGTTATCAGGTTTTCGATGCCTTGCAAGTGGGCGCCGCTGGCTGCCTGCGTGGCCTGCAAGATACCCGCAGCCCAATGTTGCTAACGCTGATCGCCTACTGGGTGGTGGCGATTCCGTTCGGCTTTGTTGCCGGCAGCACCGAGATCTTCGGCCAGGCTTGGGGGCCTTACGGGTATTGGTCCGGCTTGGTGCTCGGCCTCGGCATTGCCGCCCTGCTCCTGAATCGTCAGCTCGGAAGACGACTGACGCAGCTGCGTTTAGTTGCAGAGCCAGCCTAAGGTCCGCCGAAACAAATGCGTCAGCCGCCCTTGCGCAGCTGGTAGCGATACAAGCCCGGCTCAGGTTCATCTGCCAGCAACAAGGCATGGCCAAGAAAATGGCAGAACTTCGGGATATCTCGCGTGGTGGACGGATCAGTTGCCAGCACTTCCAGCACCTGACCATCGCTTAGTGTGCGCACGGCTTTGTGCAGCATCATGACCGGCTCCGGGCAACGCAGACTGCGCGCATCGAGGTGTTGGCTAACAACATCGGTCATGATGACTCCTTGCTAAGCGGCAGATTGTTAGGCTGCAGAGCCATGCGTCGTGCATCCTGCAAAAGCTCCTCAGGTTCACGGGTATACCGCCACGCCGGCCAGATCAGCAGCAAACCAGCCAAGCCAGCGATGACAAAGTGCGTGGCATACCCAACCGACTCGGCAAGCAAGCCGGCCGGAAGGTAGAACGCGCCGCCAAATAGCGCCAGCAAACTCACCTGCAGTGTGAAGTCTGAACCCGCATGGTCATCTCGCGCCCGATCCATGATGGCGGCAAGCATGGCAGCCATGGCCATGCCGCTAACCACATGTTCAATGGCATTGACCACGATGACCCAGGTGCGCCAGTCCATGCCGGGAGGCACCCAACCCGCCGCCGGCAAGGCATACAACCCAACCGCCAGCGTTTGCAACAAACCAAACAAGACCAGTGCGCGACGACGCCCAAGCGGATCCGTCAGCCAGCCGCCTAGCAATGCCCCCACGATTGATGCCACCGAGCCAACGATGCTGATTTGCAGGCCCATATCGGCCAGCGTGAAACCGTGATCGACCATCATCGGCTTGACCATGGCAGAGCCCAGTGACTCAGCAATCTTGTAAGTCACCAGCACCCAGATCCAACCCGCCAGCGACGGGCGCTGGAAGAATGTCAGCCAACCCTTGGCATAAGTCTCTTGCTGCTGATTGCTTGCTAATGGTGGGCGCAGACTGGCCGATTCTCGAAAAAAAAGCGCCGGCAGCAATAACAGAACAGACAATACCGTTAGCCCCAGAAACGCATTTTCCCAACCCCAGGTGCCCAACACATACAGCAGCAGGCCGCCGCCGATGATCAGACCGATCCGGTAGGCCGCAACCTGCACACCATTGCCGATACCGCGCTCGTGGGAGCCCAGAATGCCCACCGCCAGACCATCCGTGGCAATGTCCTGCGTAGCGGCAAAGAGATTGATTAGAAAGAGCAGGAAAAACAGAACCAGCACACCCGACTCTTGTCGCAAGCCGTTCGGATCGAGCTGAGACAGCAGCGCCAGCAACACAATCAACCCGATATTCATCGGCAAAATCCAACTGCGGCGATACCCCATGCGCGGCCAGTAATGGCGATCCACTAATGGTGCCCACAGCACTTTCAGCGCCCACGGCAACGCAAGCAGGCCGCTCAGGCTGATCACCGACAACGGCGCATCATAGCTGCGCAGAATCGCCGGCAAGGCTTGCGTGAACACACCGGTGGGCAGGCCCTGAGCAATATACAGCGCGAGCAGCAGACCCAATCGTCTCGGCAATGAATTCACGAAAGCTCCTGCAGAGAAAAAAGCCGCGAAAAACGATCAGGCAAACACGATGGTCTTGTTGCCATGCACCAGAATGCGGTCTTCGAGATGCCAGCGCACCGCGCGCGCCAAGACCTGACGCTCCACATCCTGACCCATTTCACGCAGGGTCGGCACCTCGTCGCGATGCGACACCCGTTCTACATCCTGCTCGATGATTGGGCCCTGATCGAGATCGGCGGTCACATAATGCGCGGTCGCACCGATCAGCTTCACGCCCTTGTCATAGGCCTGCTGGTAGGGATTGGCACCGACAAACGCCGGCAAAAACGAGTGGTGGATATTGATGATGCGGTGCGGCCAGCGCGCCGTGAAGTCGGCACTGAGAATCTGCATGTAGCGCGCCAGCACAATCAGGTCGACGCCGCCGAGCAAGGCCTCAACCTGCGCTTCGGCCTCGACCTTGGTTGCCGCCGTTACCGGTACCACATGAAACGGCACGCCGAAACCTTCCACCGATGCACGCAGATCCTCGTGATTGCTGATCACCGCCACGATATCGCAGGGCAGTGAGCCGCGCGACCAGCGCCAGAGCAGCTCCATCATGGCGTGGTCATGCTTCGACACCAGCACCGCGACTTTCTTGCGCTCGGCGGCATAGCTGATGTGCCATTTCATGCCATAGCGCGTGGCCACCGCTTCCTGAAAAGCCTGTTCGAGATGCTCACGGCTCAGGCGCAAATTTCCGGTTTGAAACTCCAGCCGCATGAAGTAAGTACCACCCTCCGGTGCCGTCGCGTGCTGATCGAGATCAGTGATGTTGGCGCCGTGGTTGTAGAGAAAGCTGGAAACCGCGCTGACGATGCCGGGCGCATCCGGGCAGTTGATCAGCAGGCGGGCGGTGGTGTCGGTCATGATTCGGAAAGTCCCAGTAACTGGCGCCGGCAAGCGGCCGGGGTCTGACCCGTCCATTGCTTGAAGGCGCGATGAAAGGCGCTGGCCTCGGAGTAGCCCATCATCAGGGCGATCTCGTCGATGGAGAGCATGGGTTTAGCGAGGTAGAAGCGCGCCGCCTCCTCACGCATCTGGTCCTTAATGACCTGATAACTGGTGCCCTCGTCCTTGAGGCGACGGCGCAGCGTCTGCGGCGTCAGGTTCAGGCGCTCGCAAATATCGGTCAGCTCCGGAAACTGGTTGCCGTACTCGCGCCCGAGCAGGCTGCGAATGCGATCACTCAGGCGCTCCGGCCGAGCCTGCCCGCCAATGATGCGCGCCAGCGAGTCCTTGAGAAAATGCGACAGTGACAGCGTATTCTGCGCCAGCGGCAAGGTCAGCCAAGCGGCAGGAAAACGAATGACATTCGCCTCCATGCCATAGCTCACCGGGCAGCGAAAGAGCTTCTGGAAATCCTGTGTAGCTTCTGGCGCCTCGAAAGCAAACTCGATCACCAGCGGATCCAAGCGACGCCCCACCAGCCAGCTCCAGAAGCGCACCGAGACAAACACCATGACCTCATAGACGGTCACGGAAAACTCGGAGTCCCGGCGCACATCAAAGTACACATGGCCTTCGTTGTTGACGATCTCGAAGTGCGTGTTCACCGGCGTTTCAAACAACTCGTAGAACGCAACCGAGCGTCGGATCGCCTTCTCCAGATTGACGCAATTGATGACTGCATACGCCATCATGGCGAACGTGCCCGGCTTGGAACGGCCTGCACTGGTTAGCCCAATGAACTCATCACCAATTTGTCGCATCGCGGTTTGAATCAGCGTGATCAACTGCACACTGGAGATGCGAGCGTCAGCATCATCAAGCAGTGCCGGATCCAGCCCCGATATCGCAAACAGCTCTGCCAGCGACGAACCTTGACGCACCGCACCGGCGAACAGGCGCTGCACATAGGCAAGACTCACGGTGTTGGCGGGGCGCATCGACATCAGATATCCGGCTCGACAGAAAAGGGCTGGCAAAAAGAAGATGGCGCAAGGGTAACAAAAGCTGACGCAAGCTGCATGCCGGCTCGCTACACTGGTGCTATTACTCATATTTTTATTAAAAGCTTGCGGAGACCACTCCATGTTTACTCTTCACCCTCGCCTCGCCGCCGATACCTTTCACCTCGGCGACTTGCCGCTCTGCCGCGTGCTGCTCATGAATGATGCGCAATACCCGTGGCTGGTGCTGGTGCCGCGCCGTGCCGACCTGCGCGAAGTCCACGAACTCAGCGAGGCCGATCAGCAGCAGCTGCTGCGCGAATCATCGTGGGTCAGCCGCCAGCTCGACGAGGCCCTGCAGGCGGAGAAGATGAATGTGGCCAACCTCGGCAATGTCGTGAGCCAGCTGCATTGGCATGTGGTGGCCCGCTTCGTCGATGACCCGGCTTGGCCAGCACCGATCTGGGGCAAGAACCCGGTCGTGCCCTATACGCCGGAAGAGCTGAAAGAGACTCTGGCCATCCTGCGTGCGGCCTTGCCGGCCGAGGGTGATGTGGTGTTGGATTGGGCGGTTTGATACCGCTGTGCCAGAGCTAATCACACTGCCCGATGGCCTCGCGCTTAGCCACGCCATTCTGCTCGTCATCAGCGCCGGCTTCACCTCAGCGCTGACAGCCGGGCTAGGCATCGGTGGCGGCGTGCTATTGCTCGGCATCATGGCGTTCCTAGTGCCGCCAGCCGCTCTAATTCCGCTGCACGGCGTGGTGCAAATCGGCTCCAATGTTGGCCGCACTTGGATCATGCGCGAGCACATCCGGTCGGTGATCGTATGGCCGTTTGCGGTTGGCGCGCTCGCTGGGGCCTTCGCCGGCGGCAGCGTTGCCCGCGCATTGCCGGCTCAATGGCTTAATCTCGCGTTAGCCCTGTTTATCCTGTACGCCGTCTGGGGTAAATGGCCAACACTACGCGGCAAAGCGCAAACAGCCGGGCTCTGGGGCGGCGGTATCGTGATCAGCTTTGTCAGCATGTTTGTTGGTGCCACCGGGCCGCTGGTGGCAACGCTGATGAAATCGCAGGCGCTGGACAGGCAGCAGCACATGGCGACTTTCTCGGCCTGCATGAGCCTGCAGCATGGCCTCAAAATCGCCGCCTTCGGCTTTTTCGGCTTCGCGTTCGGCGCCTGGATGCCCCTGCTGCTAGCCATGATCGCCAGCGGTCTCATCGGCACCTGGCTGGGTGAACGCTGGCTTGCCGGTCGCAGCGAAGACGGCTTCCAGCAAGGCCTGAACTGGCTGCTCACGGCAATGGCTGTGCAACTGCTCTGGCAGAGTTTTCATGCTTGATATTCTACCGTTCGGCGCTCAGCTGCTACAGGCCGGCCTCGCCGGCCGTGAATTGTTCTATCGCTCACCCGGCCCACATCAGCCGCAAGCAGCACAACGCGGCGGCGTACCCGTGCTGTTTCCGCAATTTGCCGGCAATGGGCCGCTGCCCAAACACGGTTTCGCCCGCAATCGCGACTGGGCGTTAACCACCCCAAACGCCAACACCCGCGTGGCGCGTCTGCAGCTGATGGCAAGCGATCACCCGCAATGGCCGCACAGTGCCGAACTGACGCTGACCACCACGCTGGACAATACATTTACGCAAACACTGCGCATTGAAAATACCGGCAGCACGGCCTTCAGCTTCAGTGGTGGGCTGCATCCCTACTGGGCTGTGCGCGAGGTTGCTGACTGCCACATCAGCGGACTACCGCTGTCTGGCTTGGGTGATCGCGAAGTGGATGAATGGCATGCTGGAGATCATGCAATCACACTGCACGACGGTGATTTTGGCTTGCGTTTGTCGCAGCAAGGTTTTCAAGGCTGGCAGGTCTGGAACCCCGGAGCCGGCCATGCCCTGCGCGACATGCCGGCGGCGGATTGGCGACACTTTGTCTGCCTAGAGCCGGTAGTCATGACACCGATCCAGCTGCTACCCGGCGAAGTCTTCGAGGGGGTGTTACGGGCTGAAGTGTGTGAGGTTCGCTAGCCTAACGCTCAGCCCTTGACCACCAGCCGATTGTTCACATCGCGGCTCGCCCGAACACGCTCAACATGATCAATCGCGAGCTGCTGCTTGGCTAGACGGTCGTAAAGCAGCACATTCACGGTGGCCGCCAGATTCATGCAGCCAATGGTTGGCACATAGACCACCGCATCAGCGGCATCGATAAGCGCCTGAGCAATGGAACCATCTTCGGGGCCGAACACATAAAGCGCCCGCGCCGGATGTTCGAACGCGGGCAAAGCCGTCGCACCCTCCGCCAGTTCTACACAAACCAGCTGCTGGCCCGGCTGGCGTTGCTCCAGAAGCGAGCCCACACCTGTTAGTGCAATCGTCTCGCTGCGCTGCTTGGTATCGAGCTGGTATTTGGCCGCACGCTCGAAACGCGTGCCGGTGTAATAGATCGTATTCACCCCATAGCAACCTGCAGCACGCAGCACTGCGCCCACATTGTCTGGGCTTTTCGGGTTGATCAGGCCAATGGCCACTTGTACAGACACCACTTACTCCTCACAGCCAACGCAAAGCGTCAGCCCAACAGTCCGGGATTATGCTGCCACAGCCAGAAATTCAGCACCGCGGCAAAACCGACCCAGGCGGCATAAGGCAATAGCAAGAGCGCTGCCAGCTTGTTCAGACGCCAAAACTGCAACGCAGTTGCCAGGATCAAACCTTCCAGCAGCAGCACATCCGCCAGCGCCAGCGCGCCTTGATTCCAGGCAAAAAACAGCCCGCTCCACAACACATTCACCAGCAGTTGCACACCAAACAGCTGCAGCGCACGCCGATGGCCCGGCGCACGCCAAACCAGCCAGAGCGCAATACCCATCATGGTGAACAAGGTGGTCCACACTGGACCAAACACCTCGGCAGGAGGTGCCCAGCTTGGCTGCTGAAGCATGGCATAAAAGGCTTTGGCTTGGATGGACGCCAGTGCACCGAGACCAGAAGCGGCATAGACCACAACTAGCGACACCAGTAATGCCAGCCCGCCACGCCGGGGCTCAGGTGGCAAAACAGGTAATACGGGCTTACTTCGCCGACCACGCTTGTAGCGCGCCTCGGGTGAGCTGGATTTTATGGTTAGACGCGTCATGTTGAACTCCGCAATAAATGGGCTTTGCGCCACCGCATCGGCGACTCACCCGCCCATTCCCTGAACGCCCGCGAAAACACGCTCTGCTCGGCGTATCCCAGCAGCAGCGCGATCTCCGGCAATGACAGTTGCGCATCACGCAGGTAGTCCTTAGCGAGCTCGTAGCGCAGGTTATTTAGCACCTGCTTGTAACGCAGGCCTCGCTCCTGCAGGGCGCGGTACAGCGAGCGCTCCGACAGGCCCATGCGGGCTGCCACCACTGGCGCTTCCGGCGGACCATCCTGCAAAACGGCCACCATTTGCCGCTGCAATTCGCCGAGCAGCGAGTCCGGGACCGGCAACGCCTGCAGCATCGCCTCGGCCTGCTGTTCAAGTAGTCCGGTGAGGTGCGGGTCCTGACTGTTGATGGGCAGGCTCATGACCCAGAGCGGCAGGTGCAGGGCAGAAACCGGGCTGTCGAAATGCACCGGGCAGCCGTAGAAGCGCTCATACGGCGTGATATCGGCAGGTGCCGGGTGCGGGCAATACACAGCGCTCAATCGGATGTCGCTGCGGCCAGTGAGCTGGCAGGCGAACACGGCCAGACCGGACGACACCACATCGTCCGAGAGCAGCGTGGACAGGCGCTCGCCTTTGCCCCAGCCAACCACCAGATCGTCGCCGTGCTGGCTGATCAGCGACGGACTCAGGTTGTGCAGCAACGGCTGAAATCGGCTGAAACGTAGCAGTGCCTGGCCGAGGGTATTGCTGTACATGGCGAGGTAGCCGAGCACGCCAATATGGTGCGGCTGCGCGCAGCTGCCTATCTGCAGGCCCAGCGCCGCTTCATCCGGGCAGGCCTGCTGGATGTCATCGAGCAAGGCCCACCAAATCGTGATCGGCATGCGCGGGCCCTGCGCCAGGCGCGTCAGGCGCTCACGCAAGGCAGGCAGCGCCAACTGCCGCTGGTCTAGAAAGCAGGTCAGCAGGTTGGCGAGCGAGGCCGCAACATAAATCGTGGTGGTATCGTGATTTTTTTGCATTTGGCAGACTATGTCAAAACGCGTCTGAAAGCGTCAAGACGGCTGGTCAGAAAGCCGACATGATGTGTGTCGTAGAAAAGAAGAATCTGAAACCCACGAGGGGAAAAACAATGGAAAAAACCATCTCTGAAAAAATCACGCAAGGCTTCCTGCTGCTCTGCGGCCTGAGCTTTCTACTGATTGGTGCCAACACCTTTCACGACCCGCTGGCCGCAATGGCGCCGGTCGAGCTCAACATCAACACCGTGAGCGCGCTCAACGAACTGCGCGCCAACTACGGCGGCCTGCAGATTGGCATGGGCTTGTTTCTGCTCGCCGGCCTCTGCTGCAAGACCATGACCCGCCCGGCTCTGCTGGCACAGGCGCTGATCGTGGGTGGCCTCGCGCTCGGCCGATTCGTCAGCATCGCGCTGGATGGCCAACCGAATGAGTTCGTGCAAGGCCTGATCGTGCTCGAAAGCGTGACCGCCCTCCTCTCGCTGGCGTTGTTTCTGCGCCACCCCAAAACAGCCTAACGGAGACACGCCGTGAATGACTTTTTGCAACCCATCATGCCGCTGCTGCACAACATTTTTGGTCAGGATGTGGACTGGAAACAGGTCTTCCTGATCGGTATGACACCGCTGTTCCTGCTCGCCTTCATGATTGAATTCGTGGTCGAGAAAAAACGCGGTCATGGCAGTAATTTTCACTGGAAAGAAGTGGGTGCCAACCTGTCGCTGGGCGCTAGCTACCAAATCTTCGAGAATGTGATGTGGCTGCTGCTCACTGGCGGCATCTTCGCCTGGGTGTTTGATCATCGCCTGTTCGACATCCCGGTCAATGGCTGGACCATCCTGCCAATTTTCGTGGGTATGGAATTCAGCTACTACTGGTTCCACCGCACCTCGCACCGCGTGCGTTGGTTTTGGGCCGCGCATGTGCCGCATCACACCGGCGAGACCATGAACTTCACCACCGCCATGCGCCAGAGCCTGCTCAACGCCTTCGTGGGTAACTTCATTTTCTATTTGCCGATGGTCTGGCTCGGCGTACCGCCAGCCGTGCTCTTGTTCTGTCTGGCTGTAGATTTGGCCTACCAGTATTTCGTGCACACCGAGTCCATCGGCCGCTTCCCGAAGTGGTACGAATACATCTTCGATACGCCGTCCAACCACCGCGTGCACCACGGCCGCAACCCGGAATACATCGACAAGAACTACGGTGGCGTGCTGATCATTTTCGATCGCCTGTTCGGCACTTACGCCGAGGAAAAGGCCAAGGTCGACTACGGCATCACCCAGCAGATCCGCTCTTACAATTTCCTGGTGCTGAATGTGCACGAAATGGTTGACATGCTGCGCGATGTCTTCTCGCCCGGCCCGCTCGGCCAGCGCCTAAAACACCTGATCATGCCGCCGGATTGGCAGCGCCCCGGTCACAAATCGGTGCGCACTTGGGAAACCGAGGAGCGCTGAGCCGGCTATTTTTTCAGCATCAGGGCTTCATACGCGCGAACTGCGGATAGCCATCGCTGATGGTGACCCAGTCTGCCTTCGATTCGACAAAGATGTGATAGCGCTGTTCACAGCTGAACGGCGTTCTCACTGTGCCCAGACGCAGGCGTATAGTCTCCGGCAAGTCATCGCGGGCACTGTACAGCGGGCTGCCGCACTGACCACAGAACGCCCGCAGCTTGAGCGGGCTGGCGCGGTACTCGCGCATCAGCTCAGCGCCGGTCAGCAGCTGAAAGCGTGCGCGCTCGACCGGACTGTTGGTGACAAAACCGGTGCCCTGCCCGCGTCGGCACTGGCCGCAATGGCACATGGCAATCTCGGTGATATCACCGTGATATTGATAGCGGATGCCACCGCACAAGCAACTGCCTTCGAGCATGATCTCTCTCCTCAGCTGCGATAGCCCGAATCCAGCTTCTCCACCTTGCGAAGCAGCGCTGGCCAGGCAAAGGCACCGCCTAAGCCACCAGTCTGCACGCGCATCGCCTCGGCCACACCGGCCACGATGCGCGGATCTACCGAAATCAGCTCACCGCCAGCTTGCGCGGCCAGCTGAATCTGGCAGGTGCTTTCGAACACATACATGCCGAGAAAAGCATCAGCGATGCTGGCACCGCAGGTCAGCAGGCCGTGATTGCGCAGCATGAGGAAATTCGCAGCGCCGAGATCGGCCTGCAGGCGCGGCTTTTCATCCGGCCGGAACGCCACGCCTTCGTAATCGTGATAGGCCAGCGAGGCCAGCACAAAAGTCGATTGCTGAGAAATCGGCAGCACGCCGGCCTTCTGCGCACTCACTGCCACACCAGCACGGGTATGCGTGTGCATCACGCACTGCACATCCTCGCGCGCCTCATGCACGGCACTGTGAATGACAAACCCGGCCGGATTAACCGGAAACGGCGACTCGATGAGCTTGTTGCAGTACTGATCGACCTTGATCAGCGATGAGGCCGTGATTTCATCAAACATCAGCCCATACGGGTTGATGAGAAAGTGATGGTCCGGCCCCGGCAAGCGCACCGAAATATGCGTGAACACCAAGTCGCTCCAGCCATACGCGGCCACCAAGCGATAACAAGCCGCGAGGTCGCAACGCAGCTGCCATTCCTCGGCGCTGACCTGATCTTGCAATGACGGTATCAACAACATGGCATGACTCCGTAAATAAGATGGCTCAATAAACACGCATGATCGTCAGTCTTGGATCGGGGCCAGCCAGCGACGCCAAGCGCCCCACTGCGGCTGATCCATGCGGCGCTGCGCTTTCAGCTCGGCCATCATGGCGTGGATAGCCTGCTCAGTTTGCTCGCGCACCGCCCACAAGCTGGCCTTGCTGACTGCCTCGGTCTGCGCAGCGGCCTGCAGATGCGCCGTCGGAATGCGTTCGCCAAAGGCGAAATAGAACGGCTGCGGACGCGGCAACAGTGTCGGGCCAATGCCGCGTACCAGCGGTGAAATCAGGTCGCCATCACGCACCGCGCGATTGAGACGGCCGCCGCGATCGAGCCAGCGCCACAGTCGCGAGCCACGAATCTCGTCGGCATCGAGCAGAATCTCGTAGCTCTCGTTAGCCCCCACCGAGGCAAACGGGATGATGTCGTAACCATGCTGGATAGCGAGCCGGGCAAAGCCGGTGCGTTGCTTCCAGATCACTTCATAGCGATCGGTCTTGCGCCGGTTAACCTCACGCGCGCCGCCGGGAAACACCAGAATGGATTCGCCGCGACGCATCAACTCGCTGCAATTCTCCGGTGTGCCTTCAACGCCACCGTAATCGGTCACGGCCTGACCCCAACCCGGAATCTGGAAATGCAGATGATCGCCGAGCGAGCGCGGCAGCACGCCATAGTGCGTGTAGAGATGCTCCAGAATCAGGCCTGCATCGATGCTGAACAGGGCATGGTTACCCACAAAAAGTGCCGGTCGCGACAAATCCAAGCGTTCCAGACCGTAGAACTGAGGGCTGAACCAGGCCCGCATCGGAGCCATCCAGCGATGCAGCTTTTCCGCAGGCGGTGGCGTGAAATCGCTGAACGCCTGTTCGGCGAGCTGTTCAGCGCGGGTGCGTGTTGCCATGTTGCTATCCTCTTTTCTAACTACCAGTACTTCCCAGACTTATCCCCGACAGCTGTGGACAAGTTCGTGGGAAAGCTGCCGTGAAACGGCTGTAACCCTTGCCTGCCAAGGCTTTCCGCAGATTGCTCGATTTTCCGTCGATTGCTGATTATTCAAACAGAAAAAGATTTTTGACCCGAAATGGCTGCGTTTTTTGTCATCAAAGCCAAGCCAGCCATGCAAAAGCAACCCTACAATGCGCAAAACCTGTTTATCTATCTACTTGCACGGCTCTTCAGGAACACGATCATGAAAACAACAATAAAATTCGCTGCTGTTACCGCTATTGCCCTGAGCAGCCTGTCTGCCCATGCCGGACTGTACTGTGTTTTTGATCCGCTCGGCACCCAAGGCCCGGCATTTGGCATCGCCAAGGATTTTGCGCTGGTGGCCAAGCAATGGGGCATCCCGCTGACGCTGAAAGCCTATACGGATGAACGCGTGGTCACCGAAGACTTCAAGGCAGGTCAGTGTGACGGTATTGCCGTGACCACACTGCGTGGTCGCCAATTCAACCACTTTGTTGGCAGCCTTGACTCTGTGGGTGCTGTGCCCACCAACAAGCATCTGCGCGTGGCACTGCAAGCGCTGGCCAGCCCGCAGATGGCCCCGGCCATGACCACGGGTCAGTATGAAGTGATTGGTGTTGCCCCGCTGGGTGGTGCCTACATCATGGTGCGTGATCGCGCTATCAACTCCATTGAAAAGGCGGCCGGCAAGAAAATCGCCGTGCTCGACTATGACAAGTCACAAGCCAAGATGGCGCAACAGATGGGCTTGCAACCGGTGGCATCGGATATCACTAGCTTTGCTGCCAAGTTCAACAATGGTCAGGTCGACATCATTGCCGCCCCCGCCATCGCCTACAAACCGTTCGAGATCTACAAAGGTCTGGGCACTACTGGCGCGGTCTATCGTTTCCCGCTGATCCAGATGACCGGCATGATGATCATCCGCAAAGACAAGTGGCCAGCGGATCTCGGTGCCAAGGCGCGCGCCTATTCGCTAACACAGCTGGATCGCGCCGAAGTGCTCGCCAAGCAGGCTGAAGACACGATTCCGGCCAATTACTGGATGGAGTTGAGCGCGGCCGATAAAGCCAAGTATGTGATCATGATGCGAGAGTCGCGCATTCTGCTGACGCAGGACGGCACTTACGATCCGAAGATGATGAAGCTGCTGAAGAAGGTCCGCTGCAAGCTCGATGCTAGTGCAGCGGAGTGCTCGGACAACGTCGAATAAACGCTGTCCAAGCCACTGAGGTTTCCTGACTTAACGCTTCTGCACTTATTTTTTCTGCAATAGCCGGATGATGCTGGAGAAGTCCAGCGCACCGGCACCACTGGCACTGTGCGCGGCATACAGGTTGCGCGCCAAACCGCCAAGCGGGATCGCCGAAGCACTGGCCAGCGCAGCCTCTTCGGCCAGCCCCAGATCCTTGAGCATCAGATCCGTACCAAAGCCGCCACTGTAATCGCGCGATGCCGGCACGCCAGCCATCACACCCGGCATCGGGTTGTACTTTTCCAGTGTCCAGTTGCCGCCCGAGCTCTGCTTCATGATCTCCGACAGCACAGCCGGATCAAGACCGTTGTTCACGCCCAGCGTCAGCGCTTCCGCCGAACCGATCATGTGAATTGCCAACAGCATGTTGTTGCAGACTTTGGCGACCTGGCCGGCACCGCTGTCGCCAGCATGGAAAATGTTCTTGCCCATGGCCTGCAGAAACGGCTGAGCAGCAGCGACACAATCTACGGCACCACCGACCATGAAGGTCAGCGTACCGCCAGCAGCACCGGCGGTGCCGCCCGATACCGGGGCATCAATCATGGACAGCCCGCGCGCTTGAGCAGCAGCAGCAACCTTGCGTGCACTTGCCGGCGCAATCGTGCTGCAATCAATAATGCGCGTGCCGGCCGGCAGGCTGGCGAGCAAGCCCCCATTGGCCGCGCCATCACCGAGATAGAGCCCTTCAACATGGCGGCTGGCCGGCAGCATGGAAATAACAACCGCAGCGCCAACCAATGCCTCGGCAGCCGATGCTGAAACCGATACACCCTCAGCAGCCACTTTGGCTCGCGCATCCGCTGAAAGATCCACAGCCGTCACCGCAAAGCCGGCCTTGTGCAGGTTCACGGCCATCGGGCCGCCCATGTTGCCGAGGCCAATAAAGGCGATTTTCACCGTCATGTTCGTTTCCTTTTCCAGATTCTGGTCAATACAGCAGGTCAGTCGAGGTATTAGCGGATGCTGTCCGGCGCATCGGCTTCCAGCATTCGCCGCGCGATGATCACGCGCATGATTTCATTCGTGCCTTCAAGGATCTGATGCACGCGCGCATCACGCAGCAAGCGCTCCAGCGGGTAGTCGCGCAGATAGCCGTAGCCCCCGTGCAGCTGCAGCGCCTCGTTGCAGATGTTGAAGCCGGCATCGGTGGCAAAGCGCTTCGCCATCGCGCAATAAATCGATGTATCGGGCGCGGCAGCATCGAGCTTGCTCGCAGCCAGACGGATCATCTGCCGGGCCGCCACCAGCTCGGTGGCCATGTCGGCCAGGCGGAACTGCAGCGCCTGAAAGTCCGCCAGTTTCTTGCCAAATTGCTGACGCTCACCGAGATAGCGCTGCGCCGCATTGAACGCACCCTGCGCAGCACCCACCGAACAGGTGGCGATATTGATGCGCCCGCCATCCAGTCCTTTCATGGCGATGCGAAAACCCTCGCCCTCTTCGCCGAGACGGTTGGCGGCCGGCACACGCACATCATCGAAAAAGATGGCGCGCGTGGGCTGGCTGTTCCAACCCATCTTGTCTTCCTTTTTGCCATAGCGGATGCCCAGCAGATCGGCAGGCACGGCGAAGGCGCTGATGCCTTTTGCACCCGCTACACCCGTACGCGCCATGACAATGAGCATGTCGGTACTGCCGGCACCCGAGATGAAGGCCTTGGAACCTTTCAGCACATAGTCGTCGCCATCACGGCGAGCGCTGGTCTTCAGATTGGCCGCATCCGAGCCGGCATCCGGTTCCGTCAGGCAATACGACGCCAGCTTCACACCCGAAGTCAGCGCTGGCCCCCACTCGGCAGCCAGTGCCGGCTTGCCCCAACCGCACAGCATCCAGGTTGCCATGTTGTGGATGGTGAAGAAGGCCGCCGTAGATGGATCTGCCGCTGCCAGCTCTTCGAACACAATGGCCGAGTCAAGACGCGTCAAGCCGAGGCCGCCGTATTCCGGCGATGAATACAGGCCGCAGAAACCCAGCTCGCCACCCTGTCGAAACACGTCGTCCGGAAAGTGCGACTCGGCATCCCAACGGGCGGCATGCGGGGCCAGCTCACGCGCGGCGAAGTCTCGGGCCAGCTGCTGAAACGCGAGCTGGTCATCGTTCAGTTCAAAATTCACAGTCGCCAGCCCTCTCGTTCAAGTACGCCGCTCAGCGCATGCTGATGGTGGTGTTGACCGTGCTCACGGCATCTTCGTCGAACCAGCGCGACGTGATGGTCTTGGTCTGCGTGTAGAAAAGCACGACCTGCTTGCCGTAAGGACCGAGGTCACCGAGCTTGGAGCCGCGCGAACCGGTGAAGGAGAACAGCGGTACCGGCACCGGGATAGGCACGTTGATACCAACCTGACCAACATCGATCTCTTCCTGGAAATGACGGGCGGCGCCACCGGAACGGGTAAAGATGCCGGTGCCGTTGCCATTCGGGTTGGCATTGATGAGCGCGATAGCGTCATCGAGCGTATCGACTTCGACCACGCACAGCACCGGCCCGAAAATCTCCTGATCGTAGATGCGCATGCCCGGCTTCACACCGGCAAACAGCGTCGGGCCGATAAAGTTGCCAGCCTCATAGCCTGGCACGGCGGGCTTGCGGCCATCGAGCACGAGACGTGCGCCATCCTCGACACCGGTGGCGATCAGGCCCTCGATGCGCGACAGCGCGGAGCAGGAAATGACCGGGCCGATCTCGACACCCTTGTCATGGCCGGCACCGACGGTCAACGTGGTCGCGCGCTGAGCCATCTCGTCAATCCACTCGCGAGCCTCGCCCACCAGCACCACCACGGACGACGCCATGCAGCGCTGACCGGCCGCACCAAAACCGGCACCGACCAGGGCATTGAGCGTCTGCTCCTTGGGCGCATCCGGCAGCACCACCACATGATTCTTCGCACCCATCATGCACTGCGCGCGCTTGCCGGCCAGCGTGGCACGGTTGTAGACGTGCGTACCCACGCGGGTGGAACCCACAAAGGAAATCGCCTTGATGTCCGGGTGATCGCAGAGGCCATTGACGATGTCTTCGGCACCGTGGACGACGTTGAGCACGCCGGCTGGGATACCGGCCTGCACGGCCAGTTCGACCAAGCGCATGGTGCTCATCGGGTCCTGCTCGGACGGCTTGAGCACGAAAGTGTTGCCGCAGGCAATCGCCATCGGGAACATCCACAGCGGAATCATGGCCGGGAAGTTGAACGGCGTGATGCCGGCGCAGACGCCCAGCGGCTGCTGCAGCGTGTAGGTGTCAACGCCATTGGCGACGTTGTTGGCGATCTCGCCCATCTGCAAGTTGCCGATGCTGGCAGCGTGCTCAACGACTTCGAGACCACGGAAGATGTCACCCTCGGCATCCGGCAGGGTCTTGCCTTGTTCGGCGGTGAGGATGGCAGCAACTTCTGCCATGTTCTCGCGAATCAGCTGCTGATACTTGAGGAAGATGCGGGCACGGGCGCCAATCGGCGTCTTGCGCCAGGTCTTGAAGGCGGCCTTGGCGGAGGCCACCGCAGCAGCCAGCTCCTCCGGCGTTGCCAGCGGCACGCGTGCCAGCACTTGCTGGGTGGCCGGATTGACCACATCACGCCATTGCGTGGTCTTCGATTCGACGAATTCGCCGTTGATGAGCAGTTTAACGGTAGGAACTGAAGCGAGAGTCATGATGGCCTGCCTTGCTTAAATGATGGAGCCGAGCATATATAGGTTAAAATGCAATATGAACCAACATTGATCCATATTTGATATGCAAAAAAACACGAAGCAACTGAACTGGGATGACCTCCGCTTCTTCCTTGAAGTCGTGCGTGCTGGTACCGCCAGTACTGCCGCCAAACGGCTTGATGTCGACTATACGACGGTGGCACGACGCATCCGCGCGCTGGAAGAAGCGATGGGTGCCTTGCTCTTCGACAAGTCGCGCAGTACTGGTTTCACGCTCACGCAAGACGGTCAGCATCTGGTTAGCCATGCCGAAACCATGGAAGGTGCCATGCAGGCTGCCTGCGAACAAGTATCGGGCACGGGTAGCGCGCTCTCGGGCCTGGTGCGTATAGGCTGCACCGAAGCTTTCGGCACCTACTTCGTCATCCCCGAGATGGTCGCATTTCAGGATCGCTACCCAAACATCTCTATCGATGTGCTCCCGGTGCCCCACTTTATCAGCTTGTCACGTCGCGAAGCCGACATCGCCATCACGCTGGAACGCCCGGCACGCGGCCCATATGTGTGCAGCAAGCTCTGCGACTACACGCTCTCGCTATACGCCACGCCGGGCTATCTCGCCGCCCACCCCGCCATCGAAAAGCGCGAAGACCTGCAAGGCCACCGTTTTATCAATTATGTTGACGATCTAGCCTTCAGCGCCCAGCTACTCTATCTCGACGAGATGGTGCCAGGCGCGACCAGCTCACTGCGCAGTACCAGCGTCATCGCGCAATACCATGCCGCCTTGCAAGGCCGAGCGCTGGCCATCTTGCCCTGCTTCGTGGCCGCTGGCGACCCACGGCTAGTGGCCATCCTGCCTGATGAACTGTCTGTTGTTCGGCAGTTCTGGATGTCCTATAGCGAGGATTTGCGTCGGCTCAAGCGTGTCACCGGCGTAGCCGCCTACCTTGCGGAAAGGGCTCGGGCCAACGAAGCCTTTATGCTCGGCACCAACACCGCGCCTTGAGCGCACGCCGATTCACTTAGCAAAAACCTTGTGCTGGTGACGGCAAGCGCAGGGCTTGCTATGTTGCCGCCTTGCCGAACATTACTTGGAGCATCCCCATGAAAACCCGTGCCGCCGTGGCCTGGAAAGCCGGTCAGCCGCTGACCATCGAAACCGTCGATCTCGCTGGCCCGAAAGCGGGTGAGGTGCTGGTCGAAATTCGCGCCACCGGCATCTGCCACACGGATTACTACACGCTCAGCGGTGCCGATCCCGAAGGGTTGTTCCCGGCCATCCTCGGCCATGAGGGTGCTGGCGTGGTGGTCGATGTCGGCCCCGGCGTGAAGTCGCTGCGCAAGGGCGACCATGTCATTCCGCTCTATACGCCGGAGTGCCGCGAGTGCAAGTTCTGCCTGTCGCAGAAGACCAATCTCTGCCAGGCCATCCGCAGCACGCAAGGCCGCGGCCTCATGCCCGATGCCACTTCGCGTTTCTCGCTGAACGGCCAGGACCTGTTTCACTACATGGGTACATCCACCTTCTCGAACTACATCGTGGTGCCGGAAATCGCGCTGGCGAAAATCCGCGAAGACGCCCCCTTCGACAAGGTCTGCTACATCGGCTGCGGCGTCACCACGGGCATCGGCGCGGTGCTGTTCACGGCCAAGGTCGAAGCCGGTGCCAATGTCGTCGTGTTCGGGCTCGGCGGCATCGGCCTCAATGTGATTCAGGGCGCGAAGATGGTCGGTGCCGGCAAGATCATCGGCGTCGACCTCAACCCTGAGCGCGAGAAGATGGCGCGCGAGTTTGGCATGACCCACTTCCTCAATCCGAAAGACATCGCCGCAGCCGGCGGTAATATCGTCGATGCCATCGTGCAGCTTACCGACGGCGGCGCCGACTACAGCTTCGAGTGCATCGGCAACACCAAGGTCATGCGCGATGCCCTGGAGTGCACGCACAAGGGCTGGGGTCGTAGCATCATCATCGGCGTCGCGGAAGCCGGTGCCGAGATCAGCACCCGTCCCTTCCAGCTCGTCACCGGCCGCAAGTGGGAAGGCTCGGCCTTCGGCGGCGCGCGCGGCCGCACCGATGTGCCGAAGATTGTCGACTGGTACATGGAAGGCAAGATCAACATCGACTCGCTGATCACCCACAAGCTCAAACTTGAAGACATCAACGAAGGCTTTGCGCTGATGAAGCGCGGTGAGTCCATCCGCTCCGTGGTGGAGTTCTAAGGTGGCACTGATCACACGCAGCACGCATGCCTGCTTCGGCGGCATGCAAGGCTACTATGAGCACGACTCAGCCGAGATCGGCCTGCCTATGCGCTTCTCGGTTTACCTCCCGCCACAAGCAACCGCAGGCAAAGTGCCAGTTCTGTTTTATCTGGCAGGTCTGACCTGCACAGAAGAAACTTTCATGATCAAGGCCGGTGCTCAGCGCGTGGCCGCCGAGCTCGGCCTCATGCTGGTCGCCTGCGATACCAGCCCGCGCGGTGCCGGCATTGCCGGTGAAAGTGACAGCTGGGATTTCGGCGTTGGTGCCGGCTTCTATCTCGATGCCACCGTAGCACCGTGGTCAACGCATTACCGCATGGCGACTTATGTCACGGATGAGTTGCGCCAACTCATTCTGGATAACTTTCCAGCGAACCCGGAGCGCGTCGGTATTTTCGGCCACTCCATGGGCGGTCACGGCGCGCTAACGCTGGCGCTGAAGCATCCCGGGCGATACCAGTCAGTCTCGGCCTTTGCACCCATTGCCGCACCCAGCCAATGCGCCTGGGGCGAAAAAGCACTCAGCGGATACCTCGGCGACAACCCTGCCGCTTGGGCACAACACGATGCCACCGCGCTGATCCGTGCCGGCCATCGCTGCCCGCCACTGCTGATCGACCAAGGCCTATCCGATCAGTTTCTGGCACAGCTGCATCCTGACGCGTTCGAAGCGGCCTGCCGGGATACCGGACAACCTTTGACGCTGCGGCGACACCCCGGTTACGACCATGGCTATTACTTCATCAGCACCTTCATGGCCGAACATTTGGCTCATCATGCCAACCAGTTAAGTGCATGAGCGTTAAGGCGCAGATGTCGCTACACTTCAGCGCAAGTTTGAACATTCCCCGGAGCTACCCGATGCATAATTTCCCACTTTCCAGACTATTGATAATAGCAATAGCCAGTGCCGGCCTTGCGGCCTGCGGTGGGAACGCCCCCGTGCTCAATGTACCGGTCTCTGCTGCAAATGCATTTTTTCTAACGACTGAAAACAGCATTGTGGGCGTTGATGTTGATGACATGAAGTATGCCCGTAGCGTCAGCACACTGCCGCAAGCTACAACGGCCGATACAGCAGGTGCACTAGATCCGCTGGAAACGGTGCTCGACATCGATTACCGAAACTCCGAAGGTGCCCTTTATGCATTGACGAAAACCGGAACAAAGGGTCGTATTATTCGTATTGACCCGAGCTCGGGTAACTTCACACGCATCAGTACACTGGTTAACGATGGCACAACGACAAATATGTCATTACCAGCCACTAGCTACACCATTGACTTCAATCCTGTCGTGGATCGCCTGCGCATCATCGGCAGTGATGGCTCCAACTGGCGTGCGGATGTCTCTACAGGCGACACGTTGGTAGATACACCAACCACGGTCATTAACCTGAGCGGTGCCGCTTATGAGGACACATTCTCTGCCCTTGGTAGAGGCACCCGCCTGTTTACGCTCGATGCGACTACCGACAGTGTTTATCTGCAAGATCCGCCCAACGACGGCAAACAAACTGCCGCAAAATCACTGTTGGGCAGCACCGATGTGGCCAGCATCGACGGCTATGACATCAACCCGGCAAACAATGTCGGTTTGGCGATGATGACCGTCGCAGGTGTACAGCGTGTCTACACGATCAACCCTGCCGCGAGCATCGGCAGCAACGCCGCCAGCTTAGTCGACAGCCCCCCCGCACTGACGGGCTCGTTTAAATACAAGGCACTGACGTTCATAACCCGCGCCAACCCAACCGTACTGGCTCTGACCAGCAGTAATCGCTACTACAGCTTCAATGCAAATCAACCTGACCAAATCAGTAACCCCGCTAGCATTACCGTGCCTTCCGGCGAAACTGTTCTTGGCTTCGATATGCGCCAATCAGACCGCAAGCTTTATGCCTTAACCAGCGCCAGCAAGCTCTACACAGTAGATCTCGCCACACCGGCCGCCACCGCACCCACGCCCGCCGGTGGTACGGCGACACTGGTCAGCACACTATCTCTCCCACTAATCTCGGGTGTGAGCTATACCCTCGACTTCAACCCACTCATTGCCGCAACAGGAAGTGCATCCAACCGCATGCGCCTCATTGGCAATGATGACTCTAATGCCACGGTCGAAGTTGAAACAGGAACTGTCAGTACCAGCACTGTAGTGTCGGGAACACCCAACCCGACAATAGTGGCAGCTGCCTATATCAACAACTTCCGCAATATCGGCAGTACAACGCCGAATACGCGCCTGTTTGTCATTGATAGCGCCAACGGCACGATAAACGAACAAAACATCACCGCGGGTGACCCGCTGTTGGGTACACTCACACGTATCAGCTCGCTCGGCATTACACTGGCAGGTCGAGTCGGTTTCGACATCAGCGGTCAAAATAACGACAACATCTTGTTGATGGCTCATGGTACCGAGCCAGGAATATCTACGCTGTATCGCCTTGGCTCATCCCTCTCCAGCACGGCAAGCTTCGCACCCACCGGCATGATTGGTGGCAGCAGCGGCCCCACAGATCTCATCGATATCGCCATCCGCTTCTGAACTTAAACCCATAAAAAAGCCCGCAAAAATTGCGGGCTTTTTATGCTCGGCAAACACTCAACTCGCTACCAGTTTCTCACTGCTGGTATGCAAAATCATCGTCGGTGCCGGATGCGCAAACTCAATCCCTTCCGCCTGAAGGCGCTCAAACAGCGCCAAATTGACCTGCTGCTGGGCATCCATGCTCATCAGGTAATCCGGATTCAGCATCCAGTACACCGCCTCGAAATCCAGTGACGATGGCCCAAACACCTTGAAATGTGCCCGCTCGAAACGCGCATGCGGCACCGCGGCAATAATTTCCCGGACCATGCCGGGAATAGCCGCCAGTTGCGCCGGCGTGGTCTGATACACCAAACCAAAAGTGAACAACATGCGCCGCTCATGCATACGCTTGAAATTGCGAATACGCGTTTTCAACAGGTCACTATTAGAGATGATGATTTGCTCGCCGGTACTGCTACGCAGGCGCGTGGTTTTCAAACCCACATGTTCAACACTGCCGGTAAAGGCATCCACGGTAATCACATCGCCAATCACGAACGGCTTGTCGATGACAATCGACAACGAGGCAAACAAGTCGCCGAGAATATTCTGTAGCGCCAGAGCCACAGCAATACCGCCAACGCCAAGGCCAGCCACCATGGCCGTGACATTGACACCGAGGTTGTCGAGCATGAACAGAATCAGGAACGTCCAGAGCAGCATCTTGCCAACGAAATTCATCGCAGCCAGGCTGGTCGTGGCCGCCAAATCGCGACTCATGTTCTGCTTGCGATAATGCTCAATCCAGAAGTTCAGCGCGCCACTCAGCCACAGACCCAGCTGAAGAAAGCCGGAAATGGTCGCCACTTTCACCAAGACATGATCCAGCCCGGTGGGCAGATCCAAATAGCGCGTGCCCGCCAGCAGGGTCACACCAAAGACTAGCAACTGCTTGGTGTGACGCGCCATTGCCACAACCACGTCATCCATCACGCCCAGCGTTCGCTTGCTGACCTTGGCCAGACGGTGCTCGATCAACCACTTCAGCACGCCGACAAAGAGGTTGATACTCAACGCCAGACCCAGTGCCGTGACCCAGTCGCGCAGGCTATTGCCCTGCCAGATAAACTCCACATCAAACATCATTTACAGCACCTTTAATTCCGAACTCAAACTATTCATGCATCTGGCGAAACGCCAGCTTCCTGCAAAAGCTCACCAATTCGCACATCTTTGACCTGCCAGAGTTGCGCAATCCACCTGTGGAACTCAGCGCGATACATCGGGTCATTCTCATAGTCGCCCTCATAGAAGGCATGCGGCAGAGTAATCATCTTAACTTCAACAATAACGCGCGGCACTCGTCCGGCTAGGAAGTCCCAAATACCCTTGGAACCATCCGGATAAACGATGGTGACATCCAGCAGCGTGTTGATGCGCTCGCCAAACGACGTCATGGCAAACGCCAGACCACCGGACTTTGGTTTCAGCAAATACTTGTAGGGCGATGCCGTGCGAGCGTGCTTGACCGGCGTAAAACGCGTGCCTTCCAGAAAGTTCAGCACCAGCACAGGCTGCGTTTTGAACTTCTCGCAAGCCCGGCGTGTGGTTTCAATATCCTTGCCCTTTAAAGACGGATTCTTCGTTACTTGCTCGCGCGTGTAACGTTTCATGAAGGGGTAATCCAGACCCCACCAAGCTAGGCCCAGCAACGGCACCCAGATCAGCTCCTGCTTCAAAAAGAACTTGAAGAACGGGGTTTTGAATCCAAACGCTTTCATCACCGCCACAATGTCATTCCATGACTGATGATTCGCGCACACCAAATACTGCCCCTTGGGGTCCAGGCCTTCTGGCAGACGAATATCCCACTTCACCCGCATGAACACCGCAATGAAAGTCGAGTTACAAAACGCCCAGGTTTGCGCGCACCAAGATGCAAAACGCGAGCACAGGTCGCGCCAGGCTCGAATCGGAATCAATAGCTTGAATATGACTGAGATGTAGATCGGAATGACCCAGAAGGTCGTGTTCACAATCATCAGTAGCAACATGAAAAGCGCCTGTACCGAGCGCGGCAACCAAAACAACATGCTCATCCCTCACAGTTATTGCCCTGGCACACCCTCGGTGCCGGGCTTGAAACGAAATATGCGATACGGTGCCTGCTCACGCATATGTGCCTTGCTGCGCAGCATTTGATCGGGAATCGCCGAGTCTGCCACATACAGCCAACCGTCCGGCCCGAATGACAAGGCATCAGCCCATCGCAGTCGCTGCACGTCCTGCACCACAGTGCTCAGTAATCCCGCCGGCGTCATTTTCATAACGCTGCCATGTTCAACATCGGTGATGAAGATATTGTCGTTACGGTCCATGGACAAGCCATCATTCAGCGGCTTGCGCCCCAGCGCTTTTACTTGTAGCGCCGCCTGCCCCGCCTCTTCACGACGCAATGCTGCGGTCGGCACACTGAACAGCGTGTCATGCGCCATGGCACCGTAAACCAGAAACTGGTCATTTTTGCTGATGGCAATACCGTCAATGCCAGGCTTCAGCGTAAACAATCCTCCCAGCCAAGACATCGTCTTGGTCGGGTTACGAATCAGCCACGACTGCGGCATGACTGAAGGATCTTTGTCTAGCGCCCGCCAAGCAGCGCCCGTCTTCAAGTCCACCACCACGATGCCTGGCGAATTTCGCAAGAAGCTGACATCGGCAATGTACGCCATCGTGCCCGATGAGTTGACCTGCAGGTCTTGCAGGAATGAGCCTTTCGGTGCCACATCGCTGCTCAGGGCAAAGTCATGCAGAATCTTGCCCGTGTTTATATCGAAGCCGAGCAAGCGCGGCTGACGAAAGCCATGCTGGCCGTGATCAATGGTCCACAGCGTTCCACGCGCATCAATCACCAGGCCCATCACGGCATCAAACAATTTCGCCTGTGCCGCTTCGGAAGGAAACGCCTGGATGCGGCCGTCAATTTCGCGTACCAGCAGCTTGTTACCTGCAGGGCGCGACTCCGGATGCACCGTGAAAAACACCCGCCCGGTGGCCGATACCGCGACATTGCCCAGTGGCTCAGGGTAAGCCAGCACTTCTTCGAGCACAGGCATGCTGGCATTCGGCAAGGTCAGATCAGGATAGTCCTTGCCGCCGCCAAAACGCAGGTAGATGGAGCCAATCAGAATCGCCAGCAAAACAATGATCAGCAGCGCGCGCTTTTTGCCCGGGGTGCCCCGCGCGGATCGATACCGGCGGCTGCTGTGTCGAAGCAATGGCTGTTGATCGGCCTTTTTCAACATGGAGACGGCTTCCTGAATGACAGAATCGAGGTGAAACGCATGATGACAAACTAACAGACCTTGCAGGTAATTTTGTCATATTTGGTCATTTTCAAGCACTTACCCTTGTGTATGCTCATGATATCGCCACCGTGAGCGGGCATTTCCTCAAGAGAATACGCATGAGCTTATCGCTGTTTGATTTAACCGGCCAAACCGCCCTTGTCACCGGAGGCTCACGCGGCCTTGGTTTGCAGATGGCTCAAGCACTCGGCTCTGCCGGTGCGCGTGTCATCATCAGCTCGCGCAAGTCGGACGACCTGGCCATCGCCACCGAGCAGCTGCGTGCTGCGGGTATCGACGCAGATTGGATTGCAGCGGACGCAGGCCAGCCTGAAAGCATCGCTGCACTGGCGGCTGAAGCACTGAAACGCCTCGGCCATATTGATATTCTCATTAATAATGCCGGTGCCAGCTGGGGTGCCGCGGCCAGCGAGCACCCATTAGCCGCCTGGGACAAAGTCATGGACCTCAATGTGCGAGGCTATTTCTTACTGTCACAAGCCATCGCTCGTGACAGCATGATCGCTCGCCGTCATGGCCGCATTATCAATATCGCCTCCATCGCCGGCTTGGGCGGCAACCCGCCATGGATGAAAACCATCGCCTACAACACCAGCAAAGGTGCCGTCGTTAATTTCACCCGCGCCCTCGCCTGCGAATGGGGTCAATTCGGCATCACCGTAAACGCGATTGCGCCAGGCTTCTTTCCGAGCAAGATGTCACAAGGCTTGATCGATACCGTAGGCAGCGATGCCATGGCCAAACAGGCACCCTTGCTGCGTCTGGGTGACGAACAGGACCTGATGGGAGCCACGCTGTTGTTTGCCAGCGCCGCCGGCAAACACATCAGCGGCCAAATCCTAGCTGTTGATGGCGGCCTCAGTGCAGTCGTTGGTGCTTAAGCCAACGCGTTAAGAGCGGCCAGCACGGGCGCGAGCACCCGCTCGGCAACGACAGGGTGCACTCGCTCTTGCGGGAAGCAGCGTACTAATGCCAGATGATCCACTGCATCGGACTTGGCGAGCGCAATATTTTCAACCGTCATGCCTTCCCGGGCCGATACAGCATTGCCAGATGACCATGGGTCAGTCCCCATGACATCTGCATGCGAATAAATATTGATGAAATGATTGATATTGTCTGGCAAGCGGCGAGCATGAAAGCCCCACTGGCTTGGATAAAGTCTTCCCATCCCACCGGCCGCGAAACTTGCCACCAAATCTACCGCAAGTCCCCGCCGAGACAATACCTTCGCTACCTTCAGCACTTGAAAGCCGCCCTGACTAAATCCCATCAAAACCAGTCGCCGTCCATGGGGCAATGCTGCCGCGAGAAAATCTGCAATGACAACAGGTGAACAGTGATTACTGAATAGGCTGGCATCGGCAAAGCCAGCCTCTCTAACCCAGCGCAACAAGTTGCGCTCCATGTGCTCACCAGCCAGCAGACCGTGAATCAACGCAATACGTGGGCCTGCCGCATGATTTGGCAGTCCGGCAATCCAGCCGGCCGGCTTTACTGAGTCCAACTGAAGTCCCTGCACATGGCGTTGATAGCACTGCGGCAACCGATTATGACTAGCATCGCAATAAGGCGGCTGCCGCGTAAGCTTGCAATTACATATCCAGTCCAGCTGCGTGCGCTTAGGCGTAAATATAACGGGGTACCACATGCTGCCCACATGACTCCCGTCACAGAAAGGCTGACTCCGCGATAAGCCACAACTGCACCAGGCATAGCGTCGCCCTGCCTCCAGAGCCACTAGGGCTGGCTCGGCACAATCCACACGAGGCAATGGCGTCACAGGGTTACATGGCAAATGTGCAGGCGAATGACTGCATACAGCCTTCTGTAAACGTTGCTGCTGTGAACGACTCAAGCGTTGAGGTTTCTTGCGTAACATAGAGCACAAAAGCCCTATCCCGGAAAGATAGTCAAGTGTCGCTGATGTCGGGCTGAAGTGGCTGGATTAAAATGACGATGATCAGAAAAACAAAAGGGCTAACCGTTTCCGGTTAACCCTTTGTTTTATATGGTGCGCCCAGAGAGATTCGAACTCCCGACCCCCAAGTTCGTAGCCTGGTGCTCTATCCAGCTGAGCTATGAGCGCATTGTTGAGGCCGCGTATTCTACGCATCAGCCTTACCACCGTCAAGTTGCAAGCGCTTGTTTTTCAAGCGATCACGCCATTATTTTAGTAATGGCGGAGAGTGAGGGATTCGAACCCTCGAGGAGCTTTTGACCCCTACTCCCTTAGCAGGGGAGCACCTTCGGCCACTCGGTCAACTCTCCAACAAGGTGGACGATGATACAGAGGCAAGACCTGCTTGAAAAGGCCGTCATGCTGTTATTTCAACCAGTTAAACTCATTGCGAGGCGAGTTTCAGCAATTGACGCCGCATGACAGGCTCAGAAGTCTTTTCTCCCAACCAAATCGCAAAAAATTGTTTTCCGAACTCCGGATCTTGCACTTGCCCAATAGGCTGCTCACCTTGGTAAAAGTCCGTCGCTCCCGAAGGTAAGCGCACTGCACTCAGCTCAACCCCAAGCTGCACATCGGGAAACAGGGCATTCATGGTACGTAGCCAGGATGCTAACTTGGCCTCGTTCATAAAGCCTTGTTTACGCATTTCTTCCACCGTGCGCTGCGCAATTTTCTCGCCCTTGAATTCACGCAGATAGCGTAGCGTTAACACGAACGGCTGATTCGCCTGATAGCGCCCTTTCGGAGCATAGAGTGTTGCGTCATAGACCTTGAAAAGCAGAACCGTCAGACGTGCCTGCCCGACCACCGCCGGCTGCTCTAATACTTGCCGGGCCACGCCCCAGTTGGCTTGTGCAGAACCAGCCCATAATAGGCATAGCAGAATCATTACTCGACGCGACATGACACTCTCCAGACTGGTTTGCCTCATTCAAAGCAGACGACTTATCAAGTGCTGAAGATGACGCAGACAGAAAACAAAAAAGCCTCTACAAGAGAGGCTTTTTGCGTGACTTTCTGACGATCAGAAGTTGCCTACATCGTCATCCGAGACTTCACCAGGATTCTTTTCTTGCTGAATGCGCTGGTAGATCTCTTCGCGATGCACAGCAACGTCCTTAGGTGCATTTACACCAATACGGACCTGATTGCCCTTCACACCGAGTACGGTCACGGTGACTTCGTCACCAACCATCAAGGTTTCGCCAACACGGCGGGTCAGAATCAACATGTCAATCTCCAATAAAAACCAGACTCAACCAAGTCCAAAATTGTTGGGGTGGGCGCGGAGTCCGTCTCCAGAAACCATGGCATGACACCATGCTTTGGGACGCTCCATCGCCCACGACACATCCTGCCAACCCAATGCCTACGCAGCCCTTCAGGCTGCTGGTGTATCCAGATCAAACGCAGTGTGCAATGCACGCACAGCCAACTCCAGATACTTCTCTTCAACAACAACAGAAATCTTGATTTCTGATGTCGAGATCATCTGAATGTTAATGTTTTCTTTCGCCAAGGTGGCAAACATTTTGCTTGCAACACCTGCGTGAGAGCGCATACCCACACCAACCAGCGACACTTTGCAGATTTTGTCATCCGCAATCAGCTCACGCGCGCCAATATCTTTCGCGACGGAGTCCAGCACAGCCACGGCTTTTTTCATATCGCCACGAGCGACGGTAAAGGTGAAGTCCGTTGTGCCATCAGCCGACACGTTCTGCACGATCATGTCGATTTCGATATTGGCATCGCCAATCGGGCTCAAGATACGCGACGCAATACCCGGGGTATCCGGCACGCCACGCACGGTGAGCTTGGCTTCGTCACGGTTAAACGCAATCCCGGAGATGACCGGCTTTTCCATATCGTCCTCTGCATCAACAGTAATCAAGGTTCCGCCACCCTCGCCAAAGCTGGAGAGCACGCGCAACGGTACATGGTATTTTCCGGCAAATTCAACGGAACGAATTTGCAGTACTTTCGACCCCAGTGAGGCCATCTCGAGCATTTCCTCGAAAGTGATGGTCTCCAAGCGGCGCGCTTGTGGCACAACACGCGGGTCCGTGGTGTAAACACCATCCACATCGGTATAGATCTGGCACTCGTCAGCCTTCAGAGCTGCCGCTAGCGCCACGCCGGTGGTATCCGAGCCGCCACGACCCAAGGTCGTGATGTGACCTTCAGGATCAACGCCCTGGAAGCCTGCCACGATGACTACACGACGCGCATCGAGGTCAGCACGCATGCGGGCATCGTCAATCGCTTCAATGCGCGCCTTGTTGAACGAGCTATCTGTCTTAATGGCGACTTGCGCACCGGTGTACGAACGCGCCGGCACGCCACGCTTCATCAGCGCCATCGCCAGCAAGGCAATAGTGACCTGCTCGCCGGTCGAAACCATCATGTCCAACTCGCGCGGTTCCGGCTCGGGCGAAATGGCCTTGGCAAGACCGATAAGGCGATTGGTCTCGCCACTCATGGCCGACAAGACCACAACCAGATCGTGGCCTTCGTCATACCAGCGCTTGACGCGCTCGGCCACTGCTTCGATACGCTCCGTGGTACCTACCGAGGTACCACCGTATTTCTGAACGATTAGCGCCATTTTCTTATCCGTTACTCTGTGGCCTCATTTGAGGCCTGTTTGCAAAAATTCGTTTGCGCCTAGCTCAAGCGCTCGCTGACAAAGCCGTTGACCGATGCCAGCGCGGCCGGTAAAGCAGCCACATCGGAGCCACCAGCCATGGCCATGTCTGGGCGACCACCACCTTTGCCGCCCACTTGAGCTGCCAGGAAGCTGACCAGCTCTCCGGCTTTTACCCGTGTGATGACGTCAGCGCTGACACCAGCGGCCAGACTGACCTTGCCGTCCTGAACCGTGGCCAGCACCACCACGGCACTGCCCAGCTTATTGCGCAGCTGATCCACCGTTTCACGCAAGGCTTTAGCATCGGCACCATCAAGCATGGCAGCCAGCACCTGTACACCAGCGATCGCTTGCGCCTGGCCGGCCAAGTCCGAGCCAGCAGCTGCGGCCAGCTTCGACTTCAGCTTATCGAGCTCTTTTTCCAGATCACGCTGGCGCTCCAGCAACTGCTGAACTTTCGTCAGCACGGAATCACGATTACCCTTAACCGCATCAGACAACTCAACCAGCGTTTGTTCGCCGGCATTTAGCCAAGCCAGTGCGCCCTCGCCGGTACGCGCCTCAATGCGTCGTACACCAGCAGCAACGCCAGCCTCTGAGGTAATGCGCAGCAATCCGATATCGCCAGTGCGAGCGACATGCGTACCACCGCAAAGTTCGACCGAGAAACTGTCCTGCCCCATGGTCAGAACACGCACCACATCACCGTACTTTTCACCAAACAATGCCATGGCGCCTTTTGCGCGCGCAGTGTCGATATCGGTTACATCGGTTTGTACGGCCGTGTTTGCCAGAATCTGGCCATTCACACGAGCCTCAATTTGGCGCAGCGTAGCGGCCGGAATAGCTTCCGGATGCGAAAAGTCAAAACGCAGGTAATCGGCGCAAACCAGCGACCCCTTCTGCGACACATGCGTACCGAGAGTTTCACGCAGAGCCGCATGCAGCAAATGCGTCGCCGAGTGATTGCGCGCTGTGGCCTGACGCAGATCCGCACGAACTTCCGCCGCCATCGACTCGCCAACCTTGATACTGCCAGACGTAATCAGGGCTTGATGCAGATGGTGTGCGCCCGCCTTGGTCGTGTCCTGCACCTCAATGACAGCCACGGTATTACGCAAGTAGCCAACATCACCCGCTTGGCCACCAGACTCTGCATAGAAAGGCGTCTGATCGAGAATAATGGCAACCTGATCGCCGATATTCGCCGACTCAACTGATTGCCCGCCTATATACAGGGCGCGCACCACCAGATCACTGGCCTGCGTTGTAGCATAGCCAAGGAAGCTAGTTTCGCCATCGAGCTTGATCAGCGTGTTGTAGTCCATGTCGAAACGCGAGCTGGCGCGGGCGCGCTCACGCTGCGCCGTCATGGCGGCTTCGAAGCCTTCCAGATCCAATGTCAGATCACGTTCGCGAGCGATGTCGCCAGTCAAATCGACCGGAAAACCATAGGTGTCATAGAGGCGAAATACTGTCTCACCAGGAATCACGCTGCCCTTGAGGCCAGCCAGATCCTGATCGAGGATACGCAAGCCTTGCTCCAAGGTACGGGCAAATTGCTCCTCTTCCTGCTGCAACACACGAACAATCGTCGCCTGCTGAGCTTGTAGCTCTGGATAGGCCTCGCCCATCTCGGTCACCAACGCTGGCACCACGCGGTGAAAGAATGTGCCACTCGCACCCAGCTTGTTGCCATGACGGCAGGCACGACGAATGATGCGACGCAGCACATAACCACGCCCCTCGTTCGAGGGCACCACACCATCGGCAATCAGGAAGGAACAGGAGCGAATGTGATCGGCGACTACTTTTAATGAGGCCTGACTTTCATTAGCACAACCAATGGCCTCTGCGGCAGCCTTCAGTAATGACTGAAATAAGTCGATCTCGTAGTTCGCATGCACATGCTGCATGACTGCCGAAATGCGCTCCAAACCCATGCCGGTATCCACGCTCGGTGCCGGCAGCGGATGCAAAACACCATCAGCCGTGCGGTTGAACTGCATGAACACGTTGTTCCAGATTTCAATGAAGCGATCACCATCCTCATCCGGGGAACCAGGAGGGCCGCCAGCAATATCGGCACCATGATCGTAGAAAATTTCGGTGCAAGGGCCGCAAGGGCCAGTATCGCCCATTGCCCAGAAGTTGTCGGATGCATAAGGCGCACCCTTGTTGTCACCAATACGGATGATGCGCCCAGCTGGCACGCCAATTTCGTTCTGCCAGATGGCAAAAGCCTCGTCATCACTGGCGTAGACAGTAACCGTCAGTTTGTCCTTGGGAATATTCAGCCACTGTGGCGAAGTCAGAAACTCCCAAGCGTAGTTGATGGCATCGCGCTTGAAATAATCACCAAAGCTGAAGTTGCCCAGCATTTCAAAAAAGGTGTGATGACGTGCGGTATAGCCAACATTTTCCAGATCATTGTGCTTGCCGCCAGCTCGAACGCACTTCTGTGAGGAAGCAGCACGAGTGTAGGCGCGCTTGTCCAGGCCCAAGAAGCAATCTTTGAACTGGTTCATGCCGGCGTTGGTAAACAGCAACGTCGGATCGTCATGCGGCACCAATGAGCTGGACGCTACTCGGGCATGCCCTTTCTGCTCAAAAAAACGAAGGAAGGCTTCGCGAATTTCAGCGCTTTTCATGTACCGCTCCGAACCAGTCAGCTGAACAACCACCAGGATGCCGTGAAAATTGACTCACGACAGGCAAAAGACCGGCGATTATAACGGCAGTTTTCTTGTGTTCGCAGCAAGTCTCGATGATTTTCAGAGGTCTTCTTCACCATCGGCACAGCGACTCTCAAAGTCGTCTGTTTTCATTGCCCAGCCAGCCTGCAAGGCCGCCATCGCCTGCCCCATGGAAAAGCCGCGATACTGGAGAAAACGGATATAGCGAGCTTTTTCCTTGGGTTCCCGAGACAAATTGCTACCGAAACGACGCTGCAATAACGCTTGCGCATTCAGTGCCCAATCTGTGTCCACTGTTTGTTCGGCTAATGCCGGATGCTCAGCATCAAGCCCACGCTGTTGCAGCACTTGTTTGATAGCGCGCTGGCCTCGGCCACGCAGTAACTGTGAGCGAACCAACGACTCAGCGAAACGATCATCACTTTGCAGCGAGTATTCGACCAGACGCGCGAGGGCATCTTCAATTTGTACCGCAGAAGCCCCAAATAGCTTAAGTTTCTGCGTTAGCTCTACCTGACTGTGCTCTCGTCGCCCTTGCAAGGATAACGCCTTGTTCCAGACTTGCTGGCTGGTCATGACGACGGGCTCAGCCTCGTCGTCACTCCATGCTCCAGAAGCAGGCGGCCCGAAAGCCTGCCGCTTAGAAGCTGGCTTCTTCGAAAACGCCCGGCTCATCAGCATCCTCCGGCACGGTCGTGACCGGGCCAATCAGCTGGTCACGAATCTGATCTTCGATAACCTTGGCGATACTCGGATTTTCCAGCAAGAACTTGCAGGCATTGGTCTTGCCCTGCCCGATTTTGCTGCCCTGATAGGCATACCAGGCACCAGACTTGTCAATTAAGCCCAGCTTGACGCCGAGGTCCACAATTTCACCCTGGCGATTAATACCTTGGCCGTAGAGGATCTGGAATTCTGCTTCCTTGAACGGTGGTGCCACCTTGTTCTTGACCACTTTGACTCGCGTTTCCGAGCCGATGACTTCCTCGCCCTCTTTCACAGCACCAATACGACGAATATCCATGCGAACTGAGGCATAGAACTTCAACGCATTGCCGCCTGTAGTCGTTTCCGGGCTACCAAACATCACACCAATCTTCATGCGAATCTGGTTGATGAAAATGACCAAGCAGTTGGAGCGCTTGATGTTGCCTGTAATTTTGCGCAGCGCCTGCGACATCAGACGAGCTTGCAGGCCAACATGCATGTCGCCCATCTCACCTTCGATTTCGGCGCGCGGCGTCAGTGCAGCAACCGAGTCGATGACAATGATGTCGATCGAGTTCGAGCGCACCAGCATGTCGGCAATTTCCAGAGCCTGCTCACCGGTATCGGGCTGAGACACGAACAGATTTTCTGTGTTCACACCGAGCTTGGCCGCATACTGAGGATCCAGCGCATGCTCGGCATCGATGAATGCAGCCGTACCACCGGCACGCTGGCAAGCGGCAATAACCTGCAAGGTCAGCGTGGTTTTTCCGGAAGATTCAGGGCCATAGATTTCAACAATACGTCCCTTGGGTAGACCACCGATGCCGAGCGCGATGTCCAGCCCCAAAGAGCCCGTGGAAATGGCAGGAATCGCCCCCGCCGCGGGCTGATCGCCAAGGCGCATGACCGAGCCTTTACCAAACTGCTTTTCAATTTGCGCCAGTGCCGCATTCAGTGCTTTTTGCTTGTTATCGTTCATCGGCGTTTCCTCTTCGATCGGGCTCTGCAATCGAGCTCTTGAGTCAGGGTCAGGAACAGCAGTTACTGTTCTTTCGTACAGTATTATGGCACAGGGGTGCCGAGTTCGCTACGGCACACCCATTTAATTAATTCTTCAAGTGCCACGACCACCGTCTGCTCACGGACTTGCATCCGGTCACCCGCAAAGTGGCGACACTGCACCTGCGTTTCATGACGACTCGCCCACGCCAGCCAAACCGTGCCTACCGGCTTTTCGAGACTGCCGCCACCAGGACCGGCGACACCACTCACCGCAATTGACCAATCAGCATCGGCACGCTGACGCGCGCCCTCGGCCATGGCAGCAACTACCTCATAACTGACCGCACCATGCGCATCCAGCATAAGCTGAGGAACACCGAGCTGCGCTACTTTCGCAGCATTGCTGTAAGTCACCCAACCTTGTGCGAACCAAGCCGAACTGCCCTCAATACGGGTGATGGCCTCAGCTATACCGCCCCCCGTACAGGATTCCGCCGTGGTTACCTGCAAGCCTCGCTGCCGTAACGCAAGGCCGCAGCGATACGCTAATTCTGTTAGCACCCAGTGCCTCACCATGTGGTTTCGTAGGAGCGCACATTAACGCCAAAACCAGTATGCTCGAAAGTCACAAATTGTTGTACGTCCTGCTCACAGGCTGAGCCTGACAGCCCCTCCAACAACGGTATAAAGAGAACTCAAGATGCTCAATTTCAGCTATCGCAACCCAGTAAAGGTCGTTTTTGGTGCTGGCAGCATCGCGCAATTGGGCAAGGAAATCCCAGCCGATGCCCGCGTGCTCATCACCTATGGTGGCGGTAGCGTGAAAGCCACTGGCACACTGGCTGAAGTTCAGGCAGCGCTGAGCACGCAGACCGTCTTCGAGTTCGGCGGCATCGAACCCAATCCAAGCCTGGAAACCATCCAGCGCGCGCTGGCGGTGGTGAAAGCCGAAAACATCGACTTCATTCTGGCCGTCGGCGGCGGCTCGGTGATGGATGGCAGCAAATTCCTAGCCGCGGCCGCCTGCTACGAAGGTGATGCCCTGGAGCTGCTACACAGCCGGGGCCGCAAAGTCAGCGGCGCGCTGCCATTGGGCGTGGTTGTGACGCTGGCCGCGACCGGCTCAGAGACCAACAGTGGCGGCGTACTGACGCATCTCACCACGCACACCAAGCTGGCGTTCAGCCACCCGCTGCTGTATCCGCGCTTCGCCATCATGGACCCAGCCAAGACGCTGACCCTGCCGGCGCGCCAGGTTGGTAACGGCGTGGTGGATGCCTTCGTGCATGTAGTCGAGCAATACCTGACCTATCCGGTCAATGCCAAGGTGCAGGATCGCTTCGCCGAAGGCCTGCTGCTGACACTGATCGAGGACGGCCCGAAAGCCCTGTCCGAGCCGGACAATGTGGAGGTGCGAGCCAATCTGATGTGGGCCGCCAGCCAGGCGCTCAACGGCCTCATCGGTGCCGGCGTGCCGCAGGACTGGTCTACGCACATGATCGGCCACGAGCTGACTGCCGCGCATGGCATTGATCATGCGCAAACGCTGGCCATCGTGCTGCCGGCGATGCTGCAGGATCAGCGGGAAGCCAAGCGCGACAAGCTCGTGCAGTACGCCGAGCGCGTGTGGAATCTGCGCGATGGCAGCGCCGACGAGCGCATCACCGCCGCTATCGCCAAAACCCGTGAGTTTTTCGAAACCATGCAGGTGCCGACGCGACTGTCGGCTTATGGCGTTGGCGCGGAGCAGCTCGATCATCTCGTCGAACAGTTGCAGGCGCACGGCATGGTCAAGCTCGGCGAGCGCCAGGCCGTCACCCCCGAGGTCTCGCGCCGCGTATTGGAGGCAGCTCTGTAATGGCGATCACCTTCAGCTTCGAAACCAGCCCGCGCATCCTCTGCGAGCAAGGCAGCGCCAGTCGCCTCGGTGCGCTGGCCGCCGAGCTGGGTGCACGCCATGTCTTCGTCGTGACCGATCGCTTTCTGCATGA
>JACCDZ011979361.1_pt1 | contig 47689 bp, 40 predicted proteins | sample 7449551 | NCBI WGS metagenome assembly JACCDZ01 (sample SAMN15323452, study PRJNA562643) | freshwater metagenome | isolation source: river surface water | place: USA:Blue River Watershed | collected 2017-08-18
ATATTTATGCTTTTTAGTTAACTAATTTATCAGAAATTGTATTGAACACCTCCAGTTACTATATTCGCAGTTCCAGTATAAGTATTTTGGAAAGGAATTAAGGCATAGTCCTCCACGCGTAAATCAAAATGTTGACTTAACTTGAATGACGCACCAATCCCGGCTAAGCCTAAGCCATAGGTATCACTTACGCCACTTGCGCATAAAGTGCAATTACCAAGCAGAGCTGTTCCGCTCCAGTTGTTTATGCCAAGACCCAATCCTAATCTGCCGTATAATGAAAACATTTCACTAAGCGGTAATGTACCTTTTACTGCCACATCAAAAGCGTTTTGCGTTACTGTTGTACTTCCATATTGAGAACTTGGTAATATACTATAGCCAACTTCTACCGCCAAAGCCTCATTAAAATTATAACCCGCATTTAATGCTCCAGCCCACGAGCCTGTTGGTAAATTTGACATAGTAGCAAAACCAGTGTTTAGATTGATATAGACAGGACTTGTAACTGCAGTTACTCCATCTGCAACAGCCAATGAGGCAGTCACTGACAGAGCTATTAAAAGGAGAAGTTTTTTCATAATGTGACCGTTTGTAGTTTAAATGATTATTTCAGTCACGATTATAAGTGCTAGCACATCATTTTATATATAGGCAAATTTACACACAAAGCAGTATCAACAAAGCACTTAAAATAGATTAATAAATACATAACAGTATATTAATCAGTATAGCTTTGATATATCACATGACTCGGATTAGATACAGGGGTAAGAATTTACACCCTAAACACGTGGGGTCATGTTGTACAATAACTACATAATGGTTAGTTAACCTCATTCTTGCAAGCAAAAGCATATGACAGAATTAGATTACAACGCTAGTATAAATACGTACAATTTATTACTACAGGAGATGGATATAAGTGAACGATAAACTCTATAAATACGTTGAATTCTGTGAATTATTTTATGCTGACTCATTCACAATTGTGCTTGACCTTCAGGGGAAAGTGGTATTTGTTGGAAAAAAATATTTAGAAGTGGTAAAGCGAACTAAACAAGAAATGATTGGTCGCCATTTGTATGAGACTACACCGATTCCAGAAAGCAATCGAAAGTTATCTAGCATGACTTTTCCTGAGGCTATTAGAACTAAACAAACTAAGCAAGTATTCATTTCTAACCTGTACCATCCGTATCCAGAATCACATATATTAATGCTATTATTTAGCCCAATAATAGCCGATCAAAATGAAGTTATTGCATCTCGCTTAGATTTTACGCCTGTTGATATATCTTATTTTTTCCAAATTCTAATCAATATAAATAGCAAAATTGAACCATCTAATTTACCAGCTAATGATGATTTCTTAACAACGCGTGAACATCAGATAGCATTTTTATTATGCCATTGTAAAAGCCCATCTGAGATCGCTCAAGTACTGAGTTTATTTAACGACAAAGAAATTCAGGCAAAAACTGTGAATAACATAATTTCACGTTATTTATTCCCAAAGTTTGAAGCTAATAATAAAACCGAGCTAATTGATAAATTAAAAGAAATGAATTACGATAAAAAAATACCAAACTCACTGCTAAGCAATCAGTTTATTGACTTGACTAAACACCAGCTGATAATCTAACAATCAACCAAGGGCTGATCATTAGGAATTAATTTGCAACATTCAAAACCGACGCCAAATAATCAATTTTGTCTTGATTCTCTGACATAAGACGTGTAGCGTAATTGTTTATTTTCTCCATATTATGAGATGATGTACTAGCGGTGGCAAGTTCATGACCACCATCAGAGTTAATATAAACAAAATCAACGTTTAGACCATAATCTCGCGCTTCATGAATATATTCTTGGACTAAATCCGTGGAAAACTTTGCGCTAACTATCGGCGAATTTAGCAAGTATTGGAATAAACCATAGGCACCAAATTCAGCCATGTGAGTATGCCCATAATGATCTGAATCATTGCCCCCATTACCGATTAGAACAATTCGAATCTTTTTATTAGGAAACATAAACCAAGCATTGAGCAAAGCTATCTCTGCTGGATTATTTAGGATTACTCCAGGATCAATAAAAACATGTTTCTTGCCACCAACTGAAAATTGCCGAGGAGAAAACAGCATTGGCGGATTAGATGCACCGTGAATTAAATCGCGCAAGAAATAATTGGTGTAATTACCATTAATTGTTGGTTCCCAATTACGAATTACACGCAATGAATTTTCAGAGACATCATAAACAGGAACCAGAAGGTTATTATGTAAATCCGCCAGAGTACAATCTCCAAAATACCCTTCAAGAATTCCAAGCTTGCCCTCGGGCAAATAGAGTGGACCAAATATTCCAAATAAGGTCAAAACGTAGTGATACCAAGGAGCACTAAACATTCGACGGATATTTTTCACATAATCACGAACGACATCTGCAGCACTGAATTTATAACCATTATCACCATCAGGTACAGATAAAATGGCGCAATTAATCGCTCCAGTTGATGTGCCTGCCATAAACTCAAAAAGCTCACCAGTTTTCTTACCCGTTAATTCTTCTAATTTAGTTAGAATTTGCAAAGGAACAATCCCGCGCACTCCACCACCAGTGAGAACTAAGATATTGATTACTTCTTTATCTGCATATTTTTCACGAATTAGCTGGTTAGTTTTAAGGTTTGGTCGATCACCTAATTCTGGAGTGCGATCTACTACTACCCGAAGATACTTTTTAGTAATATGCTTCAAATAAATATAGACTAGTCCGATGTAACAAACTAGCACAATAAAGAAGACATTAAAAGTATTCAATTAGTTAAATCCATTGGCTGAGCTCATTAGTGATTGCTTTGCCGAATCAACTAAACCAACACCAAGTTTTTTGGAAATTTTATCCAGAGCGTCTTGCGAAGGCGTAAAATCAACCACATTTTCACTCTTGAATTGATCACGGGCAATACTATCAACCGTGCCATAGCCATCAATAAGACCCAATTTTTGCGCATCTTGTCCAATCCAGTAACGTCCGCTAAATAGATCAGGATCATTGCCGAGTTTAGTTCCCCGCCCACGCTTAACCGCATCAATAAACTGTTGATGAATTTCATCCAGCATTGCTTGTTGCATTTTAGTTTGTTCCTGACTTTCTGGTAGAAATGGATAGCCCATTGCTTTATTGCGCCCTGAGATTAGCAAACGACTGTCAATACCTAATTTTTTGATTGCCTCAGTTGCACCAAAACCACTATAAATTACACCAATTGACCCAACAATACTTGCTGGAGCAGCATAAATTTTATCTGCTGCGGCAGCAGCATAATAACAACCCGAAGCACAAACTTCTTCAACAACAAAGTCAATTGGTTTGTTCGGATACAATTTGCGAAGTCTGGTTAATTCATTATTTAAGATATCTGAATAAACAGGCGAACCACCCGGCGAATTAGCACGAATTAATACGGCTACTGTTTTTTTATCTTTCAGTGCGTCAGTCACACCCTTAATAACTGTTGCATAATTTTTATTGTCACCATCAATTACGCCTTTAAAGTCGACAACTGCAACTTGCGGACCTGTTTTCTCACCATCTTCAACATCGCTACCATAGCTAGCATATACCGCCCAACCAATCAAGACAAGCACAATTAGACGAAAAAAAACTCTCCAACGGCGTGCCCTTCTTTGCTCTTTAATCGTTTCTAATAATACCTTTTGAATCGTCTCTTGCTCCCAATTACTCATAATTACCTCTTTAATGATATAATGACTGCCTAATAAGCTGTTATTATATTACATAACGCGCTTTAGATTCGAAATTTAGACGATAAAATAGCATAAAAAGTAAAAGAGGGCGCAGTTCGCAATGAAGAAGATTTTATTAGCATCAGGAATTTTTATTAGCGCAAGTAGTTTTGCTGATCCAACTGGAATCTATATCGGTGGTGGGTTAGGCTATGGTTCGCAACAAGCCAATTATCTTGGGTCATCAAATACTGATGGTACACCAGCACTTCGTGCACAAGTTGGTTATCAGTTTGCAAACTGGTTGGATGCCGAACTTGGCTGGAATTATCTCACTCAAGGCAGCAATTGGAATAACTTAGGCACACCATCTACAACCGTATATGATTTCGCATTTCTGCCTGGATTCACGCTTCCGGCAACACCTATTACTGTATTTGTCCGTCTTGGAATTGATGCCGTATCGGCTAACTTAAATAGTAGTTGGTATAATCAATTAATTAGTAATTCAACCACTAATTTTGAATATGGGGCCGGAGTTAAGGTAAATATTCCTGAAACGAATACATTTGTTAGACTTGAATATATCAATTATGGCGCTGCGCCGAACAACAATAATTCTAATCTGACTACAACACCGACTGCAATCATGATGACTGCAGCCTACGTGTTTTAAAACAATTTATTTCTGATTTTTCAACATCTGGCGGTTAGCCAAAAACTGCTCAGTAAAACTATTGAACTGCCCTAGACTAATTGCTTCGCGAATCTCACTCATTAATGTCAAATAATAATGGATATTGTGTATAGTATTTAGTCGTGCGCCCAAAATTTCACCAATTTTAAATAAATGGTGCAAATATGCTCTAGAAAAATTCTGACAGGTATAGCAGCTGCAGCTTTCATCCAATGGTCGGGTATCATCTTTGTACTGCGCATTTTTGATTTTGACATCACCAAAGCGGGTAAATAGCCAGCCATTACGAGCATTTCTTGTCGGCATTACACAATCAAACATGTCAATGCCCTTGCTAACACCATAAACTAAATCTTCAGGTGTTCCAACCCCCATTAAATAATGTGGTTTGTGCTCGGGCAACATATCTTTCATTTCATCTAGCATTCGTTCCATTTCTTCTTTGGGCTCACCAACTGAAAGACCGCCAATTGCCATGCCATCAAAGCCTATATTCATTAGTTCCGTTAATGATTTTTCACGTAAATCGTTGTACATTCCACCTTGAACAATTCCAAATAACGCATTTGGATTTTTATACTCATCAAATGCCTTGCGTGAACGCTCAGCCCAGCGTAATGAAAGTTCCATTGATTCGCGAGCAGTAGCATAATCTGCCGGATAAGGAGTACACTCATCAAAAATCATCGCGATATCAGAATTAAGTACCGTTTGAATTTCCATTGATTTTTCAGGTGATAAAAATAATTTTGAGCCATCAATTGGATTTTGGAAATGCACGCCCTCTTCCTTAATCTTACGCAACTTACCAAGACTAAATACCTGAAAACCACCTGAATCAGTTAGTATTGGTTTATTCCAGCCATTAAATTTATGTAAGCCACCAAATTTGCCTATAACATCTAAGCCCGGACGTAACCATAAGTGAAAAGTATTCCCTAAGATGATTTGTGCCTGAGACTGTTCCAGCTCAAATGGCGACATCGCCTTAACTGCACCATAAGTACCAACAGGCATAAAAATCGGAGTTTCTACCACACCATGATTTAGATGCACACGCCCTAAACGCGCGTGACCGTCTTTTTTCAATAATTCAAATTTCAACATATTATTTCTTCATTTAAAAATTTATTAACACTCTTTAATAACACAACGTAAATCATCAAAACTATAACTAATTTATCTTTCACAGCAGAGGTTCATCAAAATAAAATATTACGCGGCTAATTTATTACGATACTGCGTATAGGTCATCCCAATAATCACTAACAAAATTATACCAATAGCAAAATAAGTACTAATTGAAAATTGTTGCTGAAAAATAAAATAACCATAGATTACGCCCGTTAATGCAGCAATTGCATTAACTAAAGAATAATAGACTGAACCAACCATTTTAATTATAACAAACAGCAAAATATAGCCAAGCGTAGATAAGAATATTTCAAGTAAAATTAGCCCTGAATTAAGATCATGTAAACTCAATGGGTAATACCCCTGCTGAATCACCGTTAACGGACTAACACAGAGAGTTGAAACCATCAACATCCATAGCGCATAGTTTAAAACACTACCACGCCCTGGATGAAAACGCGAAAGGTAAACCGCACTAAAAGCATAACTAAAGGGAATCAATAAAGCAAGATATAACCATGCACTGCCTAAATCAAGTGTTAAACTGTGAGTATTTGGAATAACAATCAGAGCAACCCCGATTAAACCAAGTAAAATCAATAACAAGCGGCTGATTGAAAATTTCTCATCACTAAATGCTAGTGCTAAAGGATAAGTAAAAATTGGCGATAAATTGGCTAATACAGTAAGTAGTCCCGAAGGGATATGCGCTGCGGCAAAATAAATTAATAGATTAGGAATTACGATTCCAAAAACACCACAGAGAAGTGCATAAACTGCACCAGATTTTTCCAGCCATAATTCGCCGCGCATAGTTTGGATGCATAGTAAGATAATAAAAGGTCCAAATGATTGCCAAAATGCATAACCATATGGATTCACTCCATGCGTCATACAATATCCGGCGATCGCATAACCACTTGCCCAATCAATACCCAGAAGGATTAATAAAAATAATGCCACGCTTATGTTTACCCGTGAATTAGTTTAAAAGTGAATAAACCCGCAGGATATCTGTCATGCGGGTTTGAAAAAACAATAGCGAATTTACTAAGCAAGAGCACCGTGACAATGCTTGTATTTTTTGCCACTACCACATGGGCATGGCGCATTGCGACTGATCGGTTGCTGTTGTTCATCAGAACCGCTGCTAAGTGCAGACATTGGCTCACGATGAACATTACTCACTCGTGACTCATCGACATCATCAAAATTATCTTCATTAGGGACATCATCCATACCTTGCAAACGTACCGTAAAGAGAACTTTAACGATATCTTGTTTGATCCCATCTAACATTTGAGAAAATAGATTAAACGATTCTTTTTTGTACTCTTGTTTTGGATCTTTTTGCGCATAACCACGTAAACCAATACCTTGACGCAAATGTTCTAACTGAGTTAAATGATCACGCCAGTAATGATCTAAATGCTGCAACAATACCCCACGTTCAAAACGCGTAACTTGCGAATTGACTACTGATCCCGCAACTTGATTGAATTGAGCCAGAACTTCATCACGACTACCATTCTCAGCAAATTTTTCTACAAACGTAAAATCGCAAGTTCCGCCATTTTGCAGCACAAAGCCATCCAGAGCAGCCAAATTCCAAGTCTCACGAGGCTCAGGTAGCATTGAAATTGCAAACTGACCAACTTCAAGCCAAATCCGCGCTTTAAAATTATCTAACTTAGCATGATAACTATCTAAAGCAAAAGTAACTAATTCCTCGCGAAGCTCATGCTCATCAAAACTAGGGTTCTCATCAATCTTGGCTTTAACTGCAAAATTTAAATGATATTCGTCTTTTAAAGCCTTCTCTAAGCCCACAGTATCCCAGACATCTTCCATCGATTTTGGTGGAATGTACTCATCAAATAAATCACCAATTACACCATTAATCATATTATTGCTCATCGGTGACAAATCATCAGAAGTTAAAACTTCATCACGTTGAGTATAAATAACTTTACGCTGTGCATTAGCTACATCATCATAATCCAGTAATTGTTTACGAATATCAAAATTGTGACCTTCAACTTTACGTTGTGCGGACTCAATTGAACGTGATAATAAACGATGTTCAATCGCTTCGCCTTGCTGCATACCTAAGCGCTGCATCATTCCACGCATCCGCTCACCACCAAAAATCCGTAATAAGGAATCATCTAGTGAAAGATAGAAACGTGAAGCACCATTATCACCCTGACGACCAGAACGACCACGTAATTGATTATCAATCCGACGTGATTCGTGACGCTCAGTACCAATAATATATAAACCTCCAGCAGCCAAAACTAGCGCATTACGCTCTTGCCACTGCGCCATGATTTCATCAACTTTAGCCTGTTGTTCTTCCGTACTCAAGCTGCCATCCGCTCTAACTGCGGCGACCATCGGTTTAGGATTACCACCAAGAATAATATCAGTACCACGACCTGCCATATTAGTGGCAACCGTAATATTTCCTGGATATCCAGCCTGAACAATAATCTCCGCCTCACTCGCATGTTGTTTTGCATTAAGCACTGAATGCTTCATCCCAGCTTTGGTTAATAAACTTGATAATAGCTCGGAATTTTCAACCGAAGTAGTCCCGACCAGCGAAGGCTGACCTTTGGCAGCACATTCTTTTAAGTCTTCAATGATTGCATTAAATTTATCTTCAGCATTCATGTAGATTTTATCATTATGATCTTTACGTACCATTGGCTTATTAGTTGGGATTACCACCGTTTCCAAAGAGTAAATCTGTTGAAATTCATAAGCTTCAGTATCGGCAGTACCAGTCATACCCGATAGCTTCTTGTACATCCGGAAATAATTTTGGAACGTAATAGAAGCCATTGTTTGATTTTCGCGTTGAATTTCAACGCCTTCTTTAGCTTCAACAGCCTGGTGTAAACCATCTGACCAGCGACGACCTGACATCAAACGTCCAGTAAACTCATCGACAATCACTACTTCACCGTCTTGGATTACATAATGCTGATCACGGAAATAAACGTAATGCGCACGCATTGCTGCAATCAAATGATGCATCAGACTAATATTGTGGACATTATAAAGACTATCGCCTTCTTTAATTAAGCCCATCTCGGTTAAAATCTCTTCAACTCGTACATGCCCTGCTTCAGACAAGACGATATTGTGGTGCTTTTCATCAACCCAAAAATCGCCTTCGGCACTATCTTCTGCATCTTGTTTAATTAACAGCGGTGGCACACTATTTAGTGCACGATATAAATCGTCTGAGCCCTCAGCTGGACCAGAGATAATTAATGGAGTTCTCGCTTCATCAATTAAAATCGAATCGACTTCATCGACAATCGCAAAAGATAATTTACGTTGTACTTTTTGATTGGCTTCAAAAACCATATTATCACGCAAATAATCAAAACCAAATTCGTTATTCGTACCATAGGTAATATCACAAGCATAAGCTTCAGCTTTGGCATCATGCTCCATATCTGGAAGATTAATCCCAACGCTCAAGCCTAAAAATTCAAATAATGGACGCACGGTTTCTGCATCACGCTTTGCCAAATAATCATTTACGGTTACAACATGTACACCTTCACCTGTGATGGCATTTAAATACGCGGGTAATGTTGCCACTAGGGTTTTACCCTCACCAGTGCGCATCTCCGCAATTTTATTGTCATTTAAAACCATACCACCAATCAGCTGTACATCAAAATGGCGCATATTCAGCACTCGTTTGCCAGCTTCGCGACAAACAGCAAAGACTTCAGGTAATAACTTAGTAACGCTCTCACCATTCTGATGACGTTTTTTAAACTCTTCTGTTTTAGCCTGTAATTCGCTATCACTTAACGGGCTGACATCTTTTTCCAAGGCATTAATTTGTGCCACTATACGGAAATACTGCTTTAATAAACGCTCATTACGCGTTCCGAAAATTTTATAAACTAATTTTTTTAGCATAATCTTGTTCTTATTCTTATCTGGTTATTAGGATGTACCCTTGGTTAATAAATGAATAGTTTTGACATAAGGGGCTAATTTTACCATAATTTAGAGTTAGCTAGCCAAGAAAGAAATTTACCACGTCACGGGCAATAGTTCTGGGGTTAGCATGGAGGAAAAAATGCCCGCCATCTGGATAAACTACTAGTTTAGCATTAGGAATTGAATTAGACAGTGCTTCACAAGCAGAGCGAGGCACAACTAAATCATTGCGCGCCCAAAGTACTAGTACGGGAAGTTTAATCAATTCTAAAGCTTGTGTATCAACACCATGCCACGCCATGACGGCGTAATCTTGCAACTCTTTAGCATCAAAATTAAAGCGATAATGATAGTCGCTGATTGTTGGCGCTGATTGAGTGATGATATCTTTTAATATTTCGCGCGGGGGTCTTGAGAAAAACATAGCATAGAGTTTGGTACGAAATTCATTCGCTGGAATATGTTCGCTATTGGCAACTAAATCAACAAAATCAGGACTGGTATAATTGGCATGAGGCATTGTCGCAAGTAATGCAGCCCCACCCAACAAATCAGGAAATTGTTGCATAATCGTTTGAGTTATCATCCCGCCCATTGACCAACCAAAAACTAACGGGCGAACTAGCCCTTTAGCCTCAATAAAATCAACCACATCTTGCGCCATTCCTTGCATGGAATACTCATTGCGAGAGTCAGACAATCCTACTTTACGATTATCCAGCATATAGACACAATAATGTTTAGCCAACTCATCAACGAAATTCTTATTCCAGTGATAAAGTGTTCCAGAATATCCCACAATCAGGAGTAGTGGTGCACCACTACCTATCTGACAAAATCCCACTTGTCCATTTTTAGTATTAACTAACTGATAATCCAAAACAACTTCTAAAGACATACAGCCTACTTACCTTCAAAGACAGCAAGGTATCCAGACATTGCTTTGTCTTTATCCCAGCCTTTGATGGCATTCCAGGCACTCCATTTGGCACGCTCAACCATATTCAGTACACTCGGGCATTCCCCCTGAACATCCCCAACTGTGGCTTGCTTGTAAAAAGCATATAATTTTAATTTTTGAGTATTATTCGGCTGAAAATCAATGGTTGCTTCACGTACTGCCGTTACCATTTCATTAAATTTTTGTTCTAAATCACTCATTATTCATCTCCATTTAATTAGTTGTACTCCAAGAAGGATGGGCATTTTTTGGACCTAACTCATAAGGGCTAAACTCATCAACCTGAATTACTTCATCTGTATATTTAGCGCTTAACTCCAATTTTTCAAGCTCTTCCTGTGTAATTACCCCAAGTTCTAATGCTTTAGCAGCATTTTTGGCAGGATTTGCTTTAGGCAAAAGTTTATTTCTCATCGCCTGAATAATTTTTGTTTTAACAGGTGCCGCAGCAAGAGCTGCCTGAAAAGCTTGCTCCATCCGACCGACAGGGTCATCCATAACTGGATTTAGATAAATTTGACGTTTAAATTGCTGACGCGTTTCACCATCACTAAGTAAAGCTTTAGCAATCTTATGCTCTAAATAATCACTAGGTGCACTATGTGGCAAACCATATGGAAACAAAGCAAAGCGATAAAATCTCGCCAAAGGTCGCACAGAGAAATTAGCCAAAGTGTCAACTAAAGCATGTTGCGCTAGATATAAACAATTCTCCAAGGACCATTTAACAAATATTTCATCAGCAGCAGGCTCACCTTGATCTTTAAAATATTTAAGCGTTGCACTTGCCATATAAAGGTAACTCATCGCATCACCAAGCCTAGCAGAAATCCGCTCTTTAACTTTAATATTACCATTTAGTACGATTAGTACCATGTCACTAACCACGGCAGCCGCTGAAGATAGCCGCGTAATTTGTTTATAGTAGTAATTAAAGTGTGAATTGTACCCTGCTGCAAATTTACCTGCCGTAAAAGCATGAAATAAAGCACGAGTTTTATTCTGCGCAAAATAGCCGATATGTCCAAAAATAGCTTTATCAAATTCCGCCAAGCCATTTTCCTGCATCAATGATTCATAAATCTTACGAATATATGGGTGACAGCGCATTGCACCTTGCCCAAAGATCATCAGATTACGCGTCATAATGTTGGCACCTTCTACCGTAATCGCAATCGGCACCCCCTGATACATACGTCCTAGATAATTATTGGAACCCATGATAATTGCACGCCCGCCATGAATATCCATTGCCCAATTCAAAACAGTACGCCCATTCTCGGTTAGATGATATTTGGCAATTGCAGAAGCAACCGATGGACGGATTCCACTATCCACCGCGGCGACTGTAAATTGGCGGGTAGCATTCATCATATAAGTTAAGCCACCGATCTTGCCTAAGCCTTCTTCCACGCCTTCAAAACTACCGATTGGCACCTTAAATTGTTCACGCACCAAGGCATAAGCTGAAGTAGTTACGCTTGATAGTAACGCATTAGCAGTACCACAGCCAGGTAAAGAAATCGCACGCCCGATGGAGAGACACTCAACCAACATCCGCCAGCCCTCGCCAGCCATTTTTTGTCCACCGATAACCCAGTCCATCGGAATAAATGAATCTTTAATCCGCACAGTACCATTCATAAAAATTTGATCGAGTGGAAGCAAGCGGTTGCCAATTTCCAAGCCAGGATGATCATGCGGTAATAATGCACAAGTAATTCCAACTCTGCCAACACCGCCGAGTAAGCCATCCGGATCTTTTAATTGAAATGCCAAGCCAACCAATGTTGCTACTGGAGCCAAGGTAATATAACGTTTATCAACATTTTGCAAACGAACCCCAAGTGTAACTTTACCGTTAAATTCTTGCATGCAAACAATTCCCAAATCAGGAATCGAAGTAGCATCAGAACCAGCAGTTGGACCAGTAAGGGCGAAGCAAGGAATTTCTTCACCACGAGCTAAACGTGGTAAATAATAGTTTTTTTGCTCCTCTGTTCCATAATGATATAAAAGTTCACCAGGACCCAAGGAATTAGGTACCATTACCGTTACTGCAGCAGAGCTACTGCGAGTAGCCACTTTCATTACAATCTCAGAATGAGCTGCGGCTGAGAATCCTTTACCGCCAAACTCTTTTTTAATAACTAAGCCAAAAAAGCCTTTTGTCCGCATAAAATCCCAGACTTCAGTTAGAAAGTCTTTAACATTATGTGTTGCTTCCCAGTCATTAACCATAGCACATAATTGATTAGTTTCATTGGCTAAAAAGTCTTGTTCTTCTTGGCTAAGCGTAAATTTTTGTAAACCATGCAGTTTATTGAAATCAGGTTTACCCTGAAAAATATCTTTTTCCCACCAAGAATCACCCGCATCAAGCGCTAATTGCTCGGTTTCCGAAATTGATGGCAGGATTTTCTTCGCTCGATTATAGATTAATCTTGTAACCAGCCCTCTTAGCAATGGTATATTGCCAAATATGATTGCTGCTGCAGTGATTATTGCCAACAGCACATAAATAATTAAATTAATTGAAGTTCCAATTAATGGATAAACTCCAATAAAGTATGCGAGCATTACCAGTGACCATAGCCAAATCCGCGGCTTATGATAAATTACGAGTAAATTTAACAGCAATAAAACAATAATGAATAAATAATTCATGATAATTTACCCCCATAAAAGTGTACTTAATCAATGCAAAAGCACTGAACCTTCCAAGCCTTGGAGCTTGATTTTCCGTACAATGTTAGAGTGTAATACATATACTAATAAATTACATCATGCGATGCAAAATAAACGTTTTTATTTAGCTACATTTCTTTAGCTGATTAGAGCGTTTACCCTCTGCGTTTGCTATTTGCATATGATGGTGGTTACTTATTTCCTCAACCAGATCCAGTACACTACGTTTATTCCGTTCATGACGTGGAATTTCAATAATAAATTCATCAGTTATTTTGCCTGGATTACTATCCCATACTAATATCCGATCAGACATCATAACCGCTTCTTCGACGTTATGCGTTACTAAAATCATCGAGCGGGTTTTAATCTGTTCATTTTCCCATAACTCAGTTAAATCAGTTTTTATTTTATGTGCGGTATAGATATCTAGCGCCGAAAAAGGCTCATCTAACAACAAAATATCTGGCTCTACTGCGAGAGCACGAGCAAAACCAACGCGTTGCTTCATTCCTCCAGATAATTCTTTAGGATACATTTTTTCATAACCAGATAAACCGATTAAATCAATCATAGTTTGGACTTGTTGCGTAATTTCAGACTTAGTTAATGCACTACTTTCCAAGCCTAGAGCTACATTCTCAAAAACTGACAACCATGGCATTAAGGCAAAATTTTGAAATACCATGCTCATATTGTGGCTTGGCGTATCAACAATATCACCCTTGCAAGTCACTCTACCACTACTAGCAGGCATCAAACCTGCCAAAATACGCAAAAAGGTTGATTTACCAGTACCAGACTTACCCAAAAACGCAACAATTTCTTTATCATAGATATTTAAATTGATATCCTCTAGCACCTTCAATTGGTGATTATTATCAATAGTGAATGATTTGTTGACATTTTCAGCCTTAAGTAAGATGTTTTGTGTTTGCATGATAATATTTCCTATTCTTTTATATTACAGAAGTTATTAGTAAGTAATCACTCGGTTAGATTACTAATTGATACGGTATTTAGTTTCCGCCATTTTATATAATGGTTTCCAGACAAAAATAATGCATAACGCAACCATAAAGCACATTACGGTACAACCTAGCGCCGCCTCTGCTAACTGGTTATTTGTAGTGGTATCAGAAATAAATGCTCCCAGCCCAGTCGCGGCTTTGGTAGTTTTACCCCAAGTGATTAATTCAGAAGCAATCGCAGCATTCCATGCACCACCCGCCGCAGAAATAATTCCAGTTACAATATAAGGAAAAACAGCAGGAATCATAAATTTGCGCCACCATAACGCTCCACGCAAGTGAAACATACGACTGGCTTCAATCAGATTATGTGGCAAAGTTGAAACGCCCGCAACAACGTTAAATAAAATATACCACTGTGTGCCCAGCATAATCAGAAATATTGACCATACACTCAAACTTTGATGATAGCTGATTAGTAAAATCGCCACCAAAGGGTAAAATAAATTGGCAGGCAATGCCGCTAAAACTTGAATAATCGGCTGAAAAAATTTAACTAACTTTTGATTTAAACCAATCCAAACTCCTAGTGGTACAAAAATCAGGATACTTAACCCCATTGCTGCAAATACGCGAATTGCGGTTAATGACATGAGTAGTGGCATTTTAATCAAATCAGCTTTAGGTAAAAACTGCCACAGCAAATAGCCGTAGTAACAACAGCTACAAATTACCAGTAAATACCATAACCGCGATACTCCAAATGCCCCTCTACGGCTAAATTTTATTACTTTGTCTAACTTCAGTTTCAGGCATAAATTAGGTAAACCATAGACCCAAAAATGTGCAAAAGATTTTAAACCACGACTTAAATACACAGAAGAATGTGAATGACGAATCAATGAGTAAAACCAAGAGGTATTTTGGTTGCTACTTGCAGTATCTTCATACTTAAATTTATGGACCCAGCGTACTAATGGACGAAAAATCAACTGATCAAGTAAAATGATATTTAAGATTAATGCCAATACAGAATATAGTACCGCAGACGTATTGGCTTGACTTAGAGCCTCTGCCATAAATGCACCAACCCCCGGTAATTCAACAGTATTAGTTTTAACTGGGATTGCTTCGGTTGCTAAAATGGCAAACCACGCCGCAGATTGCGAAACCATAGTATTCCAAAGTAATCCTGGCATAGAATATGGACATTCAATCCGCCAAAACCTGCTCCATGCATTTTGGTGGAACATATCCGCAGCCTCGTTTAACTCAAGCGGAACAATTCTAATTGTCTGGTAAAAAATCAACATCATATTCCACGCTTGCCCAGTAAAGACACCAAAAATTGCGGCACATTCTAAACCCATGATATTGTGTGGAAATAATGCAATAAACATAACGGTGGTAAAGGTGAGAAACCCGACCAGTGGAACTGACTCCATGAAATTTACAAATGGGAGAATAACCCGTTCCGCAGCCTTGTACTTGGCTGCGATTACACCAAAAATAAATGTAAATAACAGAGAAAAGGCAAGCCCAAGTAATAAACGCATCGTTGTACGTAATGTATAGTAAGGTAGTAAGCGTGGATCAAGATTAATTGTCAGTGGCGTATGGTTAATTTCAAAACTGCCATGCATGTCGTGCCAGCCTTTAAATAGCAACGCTGCGATTAGCGCAATTAATCCCCAGAAGATTACGTCATTTAACCAATGATAATGATTTTTAGGACGTAGTTTATTTGCTAAACTAAAACGCATTTTTAGCTCCTTCAAACTTTATTGGCATTATCAAATCAATACCTATATGAAACATAGGCAACACCAATAAATCAATAAGATCGTATTACAGTTGAGAGTTTTTAGATTTTTAAAAAATAATGAACACACCAGATATAGAATCCAGCGCGCTATCAGGAGACAGGACTAGCTCACCGAGGGCGGCATTAATTGCGCAATGAAAAAGTTTAAGGTTAATTTAGACATAATAAATCCAATCCGTAAGCAGTAACGGATTGTAGCAAGATGAGAATAGATGCGGACATTTAGTTTACAACAAAATACATTTTTAAAATATATCGATACAAAACAATATAATACCTCACAAGAACACCTAAATGGTTGGAGATGGAGAAAATTACTCCGTATCTGATATGCTATATAAGACGTGTATTGTAATTTTGTTTTAAATATTTTCACTACTACCACTTAGTAGCATGATGCACATATATTATGTTCGGAGAATTAAAAACATGAATAAAGATATTTTAGGAAATTAAGTTTTCAGAAATTTTACAGAAAGTCACGATCAAAGAGATCTTTTTCTGAACAACGTAATGCCGCCGCAATTTTTTCTAACATTTCAGGGCTTACCCATCTTTTCTGAGTTTCAATTAAGGCGATACTAAGCCAACTTACATTCATTCTTTCACTTAACTGCTCTTGTGTCAATCCTAGTTGAGCTCGCCTGTTTTTAATATTATTGGCTAATATTTTTGTTATTGGTATTTGTTCCATAGCTCGGATTTTATGTGAATTATGGCTAATTAGTTATATACCAATAGTATATAATGATGACTACGAATAATTTTTTTATTAATTCCAAGCCTCGAACTTTTATCAATAGTGCTATAAATTGAATTATTTCGTCATTAAATTTATCAAGTGTTGCAATTTGTTACTAAAAATCATAAAGTTTTACAAAAATAAGTAGTCTGATTTAATAATGTTGTTTATTAATACTCACGATTTAATTATCTGATTTATAGCGTAATATTTTGAATTGTAAATATTATTTTGATAATCGCTACTATCCGTTTGGAGAGTATCGAAAATTATCAATTAATCGTTAAAATACGGATGTTTACGAATTATCTCTCTACATATAGCAATAAATAAGGCTTAAGAATGACAGATCGTGAGTTTTTAACCACATATCTCAATAGTTTTTATCTGCAGTTTGATAATGATATAGCAGGGATTAAGGATAATCAATCACGTTATTTGCTAGTGACTCAGAAATACGCCGAATTATTGGGGTTTGACAATGCCTCTGAGTTGATTGGTTTATCAGATGGTGATGCAAATACATCAATTGCTCAATATGAAAAAATTTTTTACCAGCAAGATCGGCTTGTCGAACAAACTCGAACTTCATTAGTTTGTCTGGATAATCACTATTATAAGAATGGTTTTGATTCTTATATTTTTAATAAGACTCCGGTGATAAATCCTCGTACTAAAAATGTACTTGGAATTAGGTTGGTGGCAACTAAGCCGCTCTTATTGTTGCCAGTTAGACTGGCCTTAGAAATGCAAAGAATCTCTTTTGCTAATCATTCGTTATCACCAGAAATTGGAAGTAAACAAAAATTAGATATTAAACTGACTGAAAGGCAGCATTTAATCTTATTTTTAGTATTAAATGGTTATTCACAGGGTGACATTGTCAAAACTTTCAGTGTGTTACAAGAGCAAATATCTCAATCGGCAGTAAAGGATGTTATGCGGGTGTTAAAGATAAAGTTTGATGTGAAGAACAAAGAAGAATTAATCAAGAAAGCGATAAAAAATGGGTTGCATACTCACGTACCTGCCAAATTAATTCTTCCGGGATCTTTTATTCTAAGAGATCATGAGTTTAAAGTTAAATAATAAAACATAATTTATGTGGAGATATGATGAATATGTTTAGAGGATTTGTGATCTTCATACTGTTATTAATAGTAAGTATCGCTGTATTTGCTGATGATAATGGAGTGTTGATTAAAACGCGAATTGTAATGAATGTTCCAGCTTCAATAAAGTTGAACATTTTAGAGGAAAAAATTAAATATTTGGTAGATGAACGTACCGATAAATATAACGAATACAAGGGGGTTATGCCTGATGAAATTCCAGATGCTCCTAGCGAGGCAAAAGACACCCAGTCAGCTGCAACTATTAATTTTGATGATGCAGTCTATGCTGTAAGAGCATATACACGTAGTTCGTTTCTCGGAAATTCTGATAATCAAGTTTATATTTTAACAATCTATACCTATACCGGAGGTTATAGAATTTATTTGTACACCTATTTCCGCTCAGTGAGCAACTTTATTGGTGCTATGTTTAGTTCCTCAGCTAAACTTGATGAAGGGTTCATTAATATAGTTAAAGCGCGAGACATGCTATTAAAGGAAATACCGCAGATAACCGTCTATCGGCAATCTCCAGATTTATTGAAACAATATGCACTCGTTAATGGTGAGGTAATAAAAACTACTCCACCGAAGATGATTGAGTCTATGCCAGAGTCCAGTGTTCGTATTGAGTCTAAAACTGAAATATTGCAAAATAAGAAAGTTGAATCAGCGCAAACTATGAAGTAGGTTATTAGTTCTAAATGTTTTTTTAATTGTAATTTAATTTTTAAAAAGGTGTATTATATTATGAAAAAAATTTTAACAACTCTTACTCTATTGGGTTCAGCATACACGATGAGTGCCTGTTCAACAATGTCGCCCGTTGGCGCTACTGCCAATCCTGTTTCTGTAACCTCAAAAGTCGGTGAGGATTGTTCTAGAAATATTTTATTTGGATTAATCCCAGTTTCTACTGACCATAATGATGTTTATAGCGCTGCAATTCAAGGAAATATTACCAAAATTTCTACAGTTGATAAACAATGGTTCACGGTTATTGGTTTTTATAATTCGGACTGTACGATTGTTCACGGAGAATAGGTGATTATGACACGTAAATTGCTTATCAGCCTTGCAATGACTAGCAGTTTGTTGCTTGGTGGTTGTGTTGGAGATATTACCAATGCACTAACTGGAAACAATGGTGGATCATTAAGTTTTAATCCGTCTGATGTGTTGCTAAGACCAGAAGAGTCTAGCCAAGTCGTTCAATTAGTTAATTCTAGCCCAATTGATGCGTCAGTGCATGATATCACATTTACGCCTTTTCCTGCGGGATCACAATTTTTTATTGTAGATAACAATTGCCCAACAGTACTAGCTCAAAATCAGGCCTGCTCTTTTACAGTTGGTTTTAATCGCACAGTTGAAAGTGAGGTTATACAAACGCAGACACTAACAGTCAATTATATGGCAGGAAGTACATCATCGACAAGCTCATTATATATCAGCTATCTTCCGCCGCAACCACCACCGCCTCCTCCACCTCCGTATAATCAAGGTATTTAGGAACGCACTTGCATTGTAAACAAGGATTTTTATATAGGTAGTTGCTATCCTTGTTTTAAAAAATTGCAAATGTCATTTTGGTAAATTGGTAAAAAATAAATTTAATTAAATAATCTTTATAGAAAGTCTAAAGCATGAAAAAATTAACATTATTAATCATCAGTATAACTGGTATTGGTTTGGTTGCTTGTAATGGTGGTGGAAGTAGTTCATCAGGTGGTTCTGGTGGAGATGGTAGCACTAATGGTTATGATGGTGCACTGCCCGAATCATATTCGCAAATTTTGCCAAATAATCAAGGCAATCTTATTTCGGTTAACAATTTAGTTTTGCCAGCCCAGACAGCTGAATCAATCTATTTTACAGTAAGTAATTTCTCTGGCAGTCCTGTCACAATTGATTTTAAGGTTAAACCTAATAATACAGTGGGTACAACTGAGAGTAAATTGAAAACTGCAAGCGTACCAACTTTAACACCTAATTCATGTACATTTAGCGCTAATCAAAATAATTGTACTATAACTATTAGTGGAGCTGAGTCAGGAAATTATAGTATCGAACCCTGGATTACAATAACGCAATTAAATCCAATCAACCTTACTACCATGAACCAAGTCCAAGGTCTTATCAGTGGAAGATACGCAATGAGTGGTGATGTCCGTATCGATAATTGTCAGTCTGAACCTCTCCAATTTGGCTCATACATGACTGTTTCCAATGGACAACTTTGTATTAATATTGGTGGAAGCTCCAATTGTATCGGTGTCGCTAATCCATATTATCGAACATTTCCTAGCGTTTCAGTTTACCAGTATAGCGATGAAGATGCTCAAACAGAAAATGCGTTTCAAACCAGCAACGGCACAATTTATACCTATAGTTATTTTAGCTCTTGTCCTGGATTAGTTTCATATGTACAGGCGACAAAACAATAGGTTATAAGTATTTTTATATTTTGAATTATTGTACTATTTGGAGGGAGTTTATGAAAAAGTTAGCATTATTAATCTTTGGTGTGACGGGAATTAGTTTGGTTGCATGTAATGGAGGTGGAAGTAGTTCATCGGGTGGCTCGGGTGGTGATATTCCTCCAGCGCCATCTCCAAAACCAAGTCCTTCTCCCACGCCAGCGGGTTCTTGGATTATTGTAGGTGCAGATGATTACGGTATCTATACTGGAGGTAACATTGTGTTTGATCCTATAACAAATTCAGTTTATCAAATTAGGAACGGTACACTTTTATGTTCAATAAATGTAGATGCATCTAGTGAGACTAACTGGAGTTGCCAACCAACCTACACAGGGTATAATTCTTATGGAAAGAATCTTGCAACAGATGGAGCTGGGCATTTATTTTCAACTGCACAAGTGAGTTCTCTAGAGAGATATATTATTACCTACAGTACTAGCAACCATAGCCTAACCAATAGCACCTTATTAACCGGCGAATATTATATGTTTTCAGTTTCTGACTATATTGGTTATAGCCAAGGCAATCTATATCAGGTATCATCCTTCAAAACACTCATCGAGGTTGATTTAACAACGGGAATGGTTAATTCTACCATGAATGCATTTAACCCTGAACTCACAGCGGCGACTCCTTCTTTTGCTATTGATAAAAATTCTAACCTATATTATGGTTCAGGTCAGGCAGCGTATTATGTAGATATAAATACAATTGAACCCTACTCATTTGCTAAACAGATTGGTGTATCATTTCCTGTTTCTGGTCTACCTGATGGGGTTGTAGACTTGTCTGTTGCAGAAAATAATTTAATCCTCTGTGGTGCGCATAATGTGTATTCAATACCTTTGGATTCCGCTGCAACTACCCCTTGGACGGTTTTGCCACCAACTTCAAGTTACCAAGTTGGACCAAATTTTCCCGTAGTTACTACTGGATGTTTTAACAGCACCGGTGGCGGACAATACATTTATGCGACAGCAATGATTGTGGATAGTAATGGTGGTTCTCCATCATTTAGGCTAATGAAGTATAAATATTAAATTGCAAAACCTATTTATTTTGGCGATTTTTATTATGCAAACATTAGTCAATTATACTTGCCATAGCCGATCTTTAATGGATGCACCTTTTTATAATTAAGGATGGATAGAGTTTATGTGGCAGGATTTGGCAGGGTTTAAGTAATTTGAAATATTTTGGGAGTAAGTTTATTGATGAATAGAAAATTAACATTATTATTAATGAGTTGCGTTATTATTTTAGCAGCATGTAGTGATAACTCAACTAAAAAATTTGTTGGTACTTGGCAAGATGTCACTGAATCTAGTTCATCCTTTGTTATTGTTCAGGCTGAGCAAGGTTTATCATTACAAGCTCCTGGTGAATCGTCAGTCGCTGTTACAATCAATGGTAATGCTTTGACAGTTGGTGATACCACCTTAACCTTAGATGAGCAGAAAGAACAATTATCTATGTCAGGATTATTCAATAGTCAGATAGTATTTAAAAAAGTTTTAGGAGTGCAGAAGTAATGAATAAAACCTATATGTTATTGCTCCCTACCCTAGTAATAAGTCTTACTGGGTGCTATATATCACAAAATTTTGATAATCAAGTACAGGTGAGTCGCACTGGGCAATATCAAGTCGATGTTGATACAGATATTATAAATGGAACTTTATTGTACGCGCAAGCAGCCTCAAAAGAGAGAAAAAAAGCACTTACCGCTGATGAACTAAAGAAAATATTTGCAAATTGTGAAAAAGAATTTAATCAGACTGTTGCGTTGGATATTAAAAAGGGAAATCACATTCTAAGTAGTAAGTACTTGGGTGAATGTCGTGGGCATTTAACCTTGAAATACACTGGCAATATCATCAAAGAGAAGACGTTTACGGCTTCAATTAGTAGTTCTTCTGAGAATGGTTTTGAGATTCCTGTAACAATGGAATATGATGCTAAAAATAAACTAATTGTCATCAATGGTAAAACACAGGGTGATAAAGCGACAACCCAAGCGTTTAGTTCATTTCAATATAATGGCAAACTTAGGGTAAAAACTGATGGCAAAGTTGTCTCGACAAATGCCGATAGCAAACCGTACTGGGGCTTGATTGGCTCTTACAAGTGGAGTATTAGAGATTTAACAACTCCTAATGCGACCATGGTTATTTCAACAACTGGCTTTTAATTTCAATAGGAATTTATTATGCTTAAAAAATTTGTAATTCAATTCGGTGAAGTAATTATCAATGCACTGGTTATTGTCGGATTATTAATTTCTGTTGTAGCCGGGTTTAGTGCGATGGCATATTCATTTATCGGTGGATTAATAACCTTGGTTGCTGGTGTAGCGGGTGTTGTTCTGTTTGCTTTAGTGATTTATTTGTTAATTGATATCCGCGATAGTTTGAAAAATTCGAGTCCAAATAATCTATCATAACTAGAAAATGTATCAATTTATGTAGCTTATAGATATTAATCATTGCTACTAAGGGGAAGTATGCCAATAAAGTTAGAACAGAATCAGGCAATCTATATGGATATTGCAATTAACTCTTTAGCAATAGTTAAACGCGATATTTTAGATAATAAATTTGATGTAACCCAGCTAGAGGTTAACAGTTTTGATGGTGAAAGATTGACGATTTCTGTTCATCAAGATTGGGAATTATTAGCAAATAAAAAAGAGCAAACCCTCGCTGGACAGCATTCAGCAGATATCAATCGATCAGATAAACAAAGTTATACCGAGGCAACTGCCTACTATATGAATTCAGTGAATGATGGGTTGCCTAAGGAGTTACTAAACGATTTTTTGGAAAGTGAACCATTTATTCATATAGATGACTATGTGGTTGACGAGACATCCATAGGGTTTATCGATAATTGTCGTCCTTGTCATGGTAGCGGGGAAGTTAATTGCTCTACTTGCAGCGGTTCAGGAAGCGTTCGCGTTCATGTCCGAGATCGGGTAACAAGTCGCCAAGATTCTTATGGTAATAAACATGAAATAAGTCGAATTCCAGAATATGAATATAGACGGTGTAGTTCTTGTGGTGGATCTGGTAAAACAACTTGTAAACCATGTAAAGGAACCGGTTACATAACTAAAATCACCACCATAACCAGATCTACAAAATTATATCAAACATATGCTTTGCAACCAGGTAGTTATTCTGATAAAGCAATTCCAGAAATTATAAAGATTCCAACTAGTCAGTTAAATAACATTGCTGAATGGGTGGTTGGGCAGTCAACTGCACAGTATAATCATTTTCAAATCCAATATGTCAGCCAAATTGATCTAACCAGATTTTCTACTTTGATACATGATATACCTTATGAGTTCCTTGCTTTAAACCATCATGAGGTAAATACTCCGCAATTATTAGAAAAGTCACCTATTTTTGAAGAGGTGCTCAAATTACCATTGACGCTAGCTAAAGACGTTTGCAAAAAAGCTAGAGTTGGTTGTATTAAAGATTTTTTAGCTTGTTTTCAAGAGTACAAATTTTTACGTAATATTATGGCAAGTTTATCAGTAAACCCTGATTACTCAAAGAAAAATATTACTAATTTAGTTGTTGAAAATGGTAAAGGTTATCTTAGTGCTGCAACGCAGGAACAATTAGTTAGCGGGATTACCAAAAGTTACAAAACTTACTTACCAACTCATTCTAAGCTGGCAATTTTTAGTTTTTCAATATGGTTATTATTTATTTATGAAATCCTGAGTATTCCATTTTTGCCATTAGCAAGAGAATCTCTAACTCGTGACTCATTTTACATTGCGTGTGGTGGATTTGTTATTTGTTTTCTACTCAGCGTTATTGCTAGTAGGTGGGCAATTGTTCGTAAATATAGGCAGTTACCAGCTGGAATCATAACTCCCACACCCAAGAATATTAAAATTTCATTAATCTTCTCGTTACTATTTTCAATTATCGGTTTTTTTACTATTTCTGTGCATGATCAATTATTTTATAAATATTTAGGTGGAAGCATATTAGCGAAATATTATTTGCATCACAATAATGAAGTAAAGCCAATTTCTAGTGCGCCAAATGCGGCTGCAAGTACTCCCGTAAAATTGAAAAAACATAAACACAAAGGCTAAATATGAAAAAAGCAAAATTTGCAAAATATTTTGGCAAAATAGATGAGCTTCTGCCAAGGAGTTTGACCCTTGAACAGTTTGTAACTACGGCGGAGAACAGTTCCAAGAGTTTTACATTAAATGTAAAAGCTAACTTGGTTGGATATAGTAAAAAAGATTCAATAAGTGGCTTACCTTTAGATTTTGCAAAAGAGGTCGCACATCCGGATGAGATTCATTCATCTGCCAGCAATTATCTGAAAACTAAAAGAACACAGTTATATAGAGATGAGCTTGGACATTTTCAAAATAATAAAACTGGAATTTATCAATCTACTGACTATAACTTTGGGAAACAGATTTTTTACTATCGTACATTATGTTCTGATTGTCATGGTAATGGTGATATTAATTGTCAAAACTGTGAGGCTACTGGTTACATTTCGTGTAGTAATTGTCATGGTAGCGGTGTCATTCACATTCGAGATTCTAAGGCAGGATTGGCAAAAACACAAGTTTGTGTCCATTGTAAAAATGGTCAACGGCAGTGTTCTGTGTGTTCAGGAACATCTAGGGTTATTTGCAATGAGTGTAGTGGAGAAGGTGCATTTTCGACTTTGGTTGAAGCGTTTTTTCAAGCAAAATTAACATTTTCTTATACCTTTGGTACTAGCGACGAAAATTCCGAATTTGCGTTAATGGTTCGTTCATTGTCTATCAGTAAGTTGATTGAAATCTGTAATGTGGAATTAGCTGCATCATCATTAGAGAACGATCAAATCGTATTGAGTTATACCATTGGTGTGCCAGTAACCAATTTTAATATGGATATTAACACTAAGAAACAATCTGTTCTTGCGTTCTCTGAATCAGGTGAATTATGTCAAAAAATCTATTTTCTGGATGATGTGTTATCTTCATTAATTGATTACTGTAAGCAGTTTAACGAGGCTGGAACTATAAAAAAAACGCCGCTATTGTATCAAAAGTTTAACAAAATTCCATTTATACAACAGACAATTATAGACACTGATAAATCTACGTCGCTAGAAAACATTATTAATAGCTTAAAGACAAACTCGCTGGGGTTTATGTCTGAAAAATCTATAGCCGTTATTGCGCAAGCAATTAAGAAAAGTTTTAAATATTCGCCGAAAGAAGCTTCATTAACGGTGATCATTTTATTTTCATTGCCGATCATTTTTTTGGGTGTTTATTTGGCATTCCAGTGGCTAGGTTCTAGCGGAAGTTTCTGGCATGATATTGGCTATTCCGGACTAACGGTGTCTGGTATGATGTATTTGCTAATGAGCGGTATTAATTTCTTCAAACTGAAATCCCATCACTCAGGATTGCCAAAAAATTTGTTCATTTCTAGTCGTGGTGTATTTAAACGAATGTTTTATCGTGGCATTAATTATGTGATACTGGCATTGATTATTGGTGTGGCTTCGGCTCACTATCAGTATAAGTATACGATCAATAAATTGGGGCTAAAAGATAGCTATGCCGCAAAAATGTTGGTAGCTCAATCACCAAAACAACCTGAAGCAAGTAAGCCCGTTAAAACGAAGAAAAAGAAAAAACGTTATCATTAATAATTTTTTATTTAATTTTCAGGAGTAATTTATGCGTAAACAATGGTTAATTCCAATAATTGGAACTATCGGTAATTTTTTTAGTGTGATTATGATGTGGTTTTTTCCTATTTTAATCGCCATGCTTATTTTGAGTGGTATTTTTCATGTACCAGATCGTGTTCTTTCATTCATTATTGTCATTTTTGTACTTGGTTATCCCAGTTATTTGTTTTATTTGGGTGCAAGTGGAAAAGGCGAGAATAAAGTTAAAAAATATCTTCCGAGCAGACCAATGACTGCGGAAGAGGAGGCTATTTTTTTACCATTGATTGAAGAGGTTATAGCGAAACATAACGTTTGTTCCAACACAAATTTGATATTTGGTAAAGATCTTCAATTTTCAATAGCCGAAGATGATACAGTTAATGCTTTTGCATTTGGAAAAACACATGTGATTTTTAATACTGGATTTTTGGCGAGCGCAAGCCCTGAAATGTTTAAATCGGTACTTGCTCATGAAATTGGTCATTTACACAACAAAGATACGCTTATAAGTTTAGCAAACTTTTTTGTTCAAAGACCGACACAAGTTGTCTTAAACATTTTTAACTCGTATAAAGTGATGGGGCACTTAGCTGATGCAGCCAAAAATTACAAAGGATCTGGGGATAAGGCTATGGTTAATTTAGCATATAAAATCCTTTTTTTACCAGCTTTGATTGTCGGGCTTGTTGTAAATTTTATTTGTGATACTAGCCAGAAAATTTTATCGAAACAGCAAGAACTTGAGGCAGATGCATATGCTGTTAAATTAGGGTACTCAAATGGCTTGTTGGAATTTTTAGAAATGGCAAAGAATAGCCATACAAAACCAAACCGTTTAGTCAGATTATTTGAAAGCCATCCTGAGCCAAGTATTCGAATTGAACATATCCATTCGCTATTAAATTAAAGTTATCGTTAGTGTCCGTTCAATTGAATAGACACTAGCACTCATTAAAAGAGCCAAAGTTGAAAAGAAACTAAAAACGCCTGAGAGCGTAAAAATCATTATTCGGCCATTGAATTTGCTAGCGCCACGAATAGCGCAACCAATGCAGGACCAATTAAGACGCCCCAGAAGCCAAAACTAGCGATTCCAGCGGCGATACTAAAAAAAAGTAGGAATTCATTTATCTTATAGTCAACATTGACGACTTGTGATATTCGGTTTAAAAAAAATAATCTAACAAAATTATCTATCAAAAATGCCAAAACAAAACTACCAAAACATCCAATAATGATACCACCAATAAGATTGCCACGAGCAACCTCATTTATCACAACCGGAACCCAGACTAGAGCGGTTCCAAAAACCGGAACTACCGAACTTATTGCCGCAAAAAATCCTAATAGCAATGGATTATAGTCAAAAAACACCATTAATAACCCAAAAGCGACTCCCTGAGCAATTGCTACTGCAAAAATCGTTAAAAAGACGATGCTTAAAGTTCCACTAATATTCCGGTAGAGCTGCTTTTGCAAAACTCTATCCAAGGGAGTAATTTTGGCAAAAAAAGCAATAATGTCTTTACGATACCAGTGAAATAGGAAAAATAACACCACCACTAGTGCTAAATCAAAGAGCCCCTTTCCTAGATGACTAAGGTAACCTTGCAGCATGGACAAAGCTCGCTTGATATGCTCCCCATCATTAAATTCATTGCTAAAATTTATGATAGTCGTGGTTATTTTTGTTTTGATATTCCCTGAAATCCAGGTTACAGAATTAAGATAGTCAATGAAATTGGATTTTAAACCCAATATTTGCTGATAATCAAATTTGCTTATAGCATAACTGGTCAGATAGATAAATGGAAGAAATAAAATTAGTAGTAATCCAAGAGTTAGAACTGCCGCGGAAATCACTTCGTTCCGAGAATGTAACAGCCTAATTTTCGAACCAGCTAAAACATTTGCCAACCGAATGGCAAACCCCTGCGTTACCATTACCAGTAACCATGCAACTAATGCGGATTTCAGAAAATCATTAAAAAGCCAGCATACACCAGCCAAAGAAATTAGAAATAAAACCGCTAAAAAATAATTTCTGGGCATACAATACTCATATAAAAAATTAATCACCTATCATATCACACTGAGTTTACCATAGTATTTCAAGCTTATGAAAAATAATGAATGATTAGGTTAATTCTCTCAAACAGATAAAATACTTCCAGAGAAACTAGCTAGAAGTTTAATAACAAAACAGCTGCTGGGTTAATACTCTAAGATTTTTGCTAATCTACGTCACAAACACTAGCAACTACTATGTCTGACTCATACATAATGGAAAGTAGCTTATTTGACTATTTGCTTATTTTGCAAAAGCGCATAACTAGATTGCGGATATGGCTATATTCAACATCTATGGTGAGTTGTTAATATAGCGTCATGGAAAGCAAAAAGCTTTCAACCAAATAAAAATTTAACTTTCATTTCAAGGGGCCTAAAATGAAAAAACATCTATTAATCGCATTACTGGCTACTATAGGCTCTAGCGCATTTGCATACAGTATGACAGTTAAGAATCAAAGTACATTAACTGTTTCAGTTAAAGCCGCCGGTAATACAGTATGTACCATTAACCCAAATTCGACATCTTACTGTAATCTTAGCTCAGATACAACATATGAAGCAACGTATCCAACTCAGTGGTCAACGGATAGAATATTCTCAATTCAGAAAAATAGTGATATGGTTTTGCAGACAACTCCTCGGACAGCAAACGCAGCTTTTGCCGACTTCATAATTGATGTTGATGCGCATAATGGAAATAATGGTTCAGTAGATACATTTCTGAATTCAAATGGTGGGATTAGCGCTAATGGTAGTTGTCGTCCTGATAATGGAGGTGTAACATGTATGTTAGCTAGTGGAACCAACCTGCAAAATCTGGATGTGACTTTAACCGGGTCGTTTAAGCCTACTCCGACTCCAACGCCAGCACCGACACCAAGTGGCAAATCGGTACATGACTATGGTAACTGGAATAGCGGACAAACTTATACCGTTCTATGGAGTCCTTCAACAGTATACCCAGTAGTTTCTTATGAAGGTAAACGATGGATTGCATGCTCGGAGGCCGCTGCAGGAGGAAGACCAGGACATTCTGCATATCCAGATACATGGAACCCATGGATAGAGTACAGCGGTAATCCAGCTCAATGCTAATAATACTTACATCGGATAGAAAGATATCCATTACTGAGACAAAAGAATCCCCCTTGAAAGCCGCCGCTTCCACATTAGGCGGCTTTTTTTATTTACTTCTTCGCCAGCATTGGAACTGTGACTAATCCGTCTTGACTTTTCCAATTTCAACCATGAAAGTTCCTAAATTTTTGAATACAACTTAAGTTGTATAACTAGATTGCAGATATAGCTGTATTCATGACCATTAAAAAATTGTTAATATAAGGTTATAGGAAACATAAAACCTTTTAACTTTAACTTAATTACCAAGAATATATACATCCTATGTTGACAATATAAAAATAATTTTATAACTAAAAGGGGAAATCTAATGAATGAAGATAAAGAATATCTCGACAAAGTTATTATTCCATATTTTTCTGGGTTTATCCATCAAAATATTGATACTGGTTTGTTCACTCCAGAGGGGGTCATTATTGCAGCATCAATTAAAGGTGCTAATAACTATAGTGTGGATCATAAAGAATTAGTTGGAATGTCATATCTCACAATGAGTTTAGATTTTATCGCTAAAATTTGTAAGAATTCAGGAATAGCAGATTTAGAAGGCATTGAGCGCTTATTTAAAAAATTTGGAAAATTAAACCAAATTGTTTCAAAAGAAAAAAAAGTAATAAACTACATTGATGTTATTTCGTATAAAAAGCATTACTCTGCCACGATTGTTACCCATACTCCAATTTTTAACCCCGCAACTGGAAATGTAGTAGCTACCCAAGCTATTGGTAATAATTTTTATTTATATGGTATTACTGATTTTATCAATAACATACATAAAGACAAAGAACAAAGCCTAGTACCTTTGAAAGCTTTTACCGAAAATATAAACCTATCTCAACGCCAGCATGAGGTCTTATTCCTGTTAGCTGTTGGCTTAAGCCAAATGGAGATAGCTAAAGTCCTAGGCATTACGAGAGGTACCGTATCCTCTATCATAACCCATCAATTGACGATTAAATTTAATTTAGTCAATGCAGATGCCAAAAAGTTAGTAGAACATGCATACAAGCTCGGACTAGATAAGTATATTCCACCAAGCCTTTATAAGCCAAGAATTATTATTTTAGATGATGAAATTGAGCAAAAATATTTTTTGGAAAAAGGTTTATAAACAGCTAAGCTATATCAGTATGGTGTATCATGTCAAGCAATTTAGATCAAGAATAAAGGCTAACTGAAGTTAGCCTTTATTAATTTAAAGCGAAAAATTTATTTATTTTGTTATTCAGGTGCAAATGCACATGCATGAGTATCGCCGTTAACCATCACATGCATATTGCTCGTAAAATTAAAGCTTCCTGGACAAGTGTAGTCACCCTGCCACGTATTAAATTTTACTTGCAAGTTATTTGCTCCCTGGATAGCCTGTACACTAACATAGGTCGTATTACTAAAGACACTACCTGAATTTGGATTCATGTAACCAAAAGTGCCAGCTGAAACTGAACCATTGCTAATAGATGTAACTGTCATCCCAGTAGATAATCCAGTATTAGTTATTTCCAAATTATAATTACTAACTGGAGTAGGCGTTGGCACTGGCGTTGGCACAGGAGGAATAGGCCCTGGTCCTGGAGCAGGAGTCGGCTGGATCGGTTGATCTGGAGCGGTAGCTAGCCCCGATACAATCGAAGTTTTATTCCATTCTAGTTTTTGTCCATCATAACCAATTGAATCAGGGCGTACATCTTGATCTAACTCCCAAACCATAACTCCACGAAGACCTTTACTCTTAGCATATGCCATCACATTTTGTGCATCAGAGTGGCTGGTATAAGTAATAAACAATGGATACAATGGGTTGTTATTGCTATATGCTGTAGCAATTGTTTGTCCAGCAGCAGCAGATCCCTGAGATACCCATATAGTGTTTTCGCTTTTACCACCATTTTCTAGACCACGCCCATAATTTGTACCAGTTAAGATATTAAGATTAGTCCACACTTGCTCAAAACTAGGTATAGCAATATTGTTTATGGCAGTAACATTTGCCGGGTTGGTATTAAACATCGCATATGGATTATACGCACTAACATCACTGATATGATTCAGAGCATATGCTCGACCATACGCAGGAACCCCAATACCAATGTTTGATTTACCAACTCCAGCATTAGCCAATGTACGAACAGAATCATCTATGTTAAAGCTGCCATTAAGGCTATCACATGGGTTAGAGTCTACTTGCCACAAAGGCGAGTTAAATTGAGTATACTTACAATCACCTGCAAATGCTTGAGCATTATAGTCGTAAGTCATCATATTTAATTTAACGCCAAGACCAGCGATACCACCCCAGAATCTACCATCGACATACTTACTATCAACATCTCTAATGGCGCTAGGATTAGCAGTCATAGCGATACTTAAAGTTGGGTAGTGATTCTCAGTTAATACTTCTTTTAATCTTTTCAAAAATTTATAATAATTTTGAAGGTCTGTTACAGTTAATGATACATTATTTGGATCTGTTGCTGGTAAAGTCCATAAGTTGCCATTTGGCTCCCAGTCAACATCAACCCCATCAAAGTGGTTATAAACATCCGACCCAATTCTTTGCGCATCTTTTTCTGCATAGTGCATAAAGCTAATTATCGATTGAACGAATTTTTCACGATGTTGATCATCGATAGCTACCTGAATCGGTGCACTTAATGACCATCCACCAATAGATAAAAGAACTTTTTTACCAGTACCTAAAGCTTTTGCAATATTACCTAGACCAGTTGGAAATACAGTAGCCTGATCATAGTCGTACGTTGCACTATATTTATAAAAATCACTCCATGGATCAGTAGATTTCAACGTATAATCTTGAATTCCTGTAAATAGTAACTGTGGTCCAACTATATTATCGTCCGGTCCATACATATCAAGACATTTACCTGGGTCTTTCATCGTAGCACCAGATCCTGGTGCACAAGATCCAACTTGAGCAAAAGCATACAATATAGTATCAACTTGTTTAGGAATGTCACCAGGTCGATAGTTTGCGTCATAAGTAGACCAATTAGTATAGTAACCCATAATTTCTGGCTTGGTTGTATTATTTTGTCCACCACCACTATTACTACCAGATGAGCTACTTCCACCACCACAAGCCGTCACTACAACAGTAGCACACGCAACAGCTAAATAAGTTATTAATTTTTTAATTTTCATAAATTGGATTCCTTCCCCATATTTTATTAAACATTTTGCTAATCTAGCAATACACCATGTAAGACTAGATTATATTTGACTACACTCATAAATACTATCAGCAGAAACTGCTGATATGATGTTTATAAGCATCAAATAAAGGTTAACTAAAGTTAACCTTTATTAAGCACCTTTAATAAGGTGACTTTTATTGTTTAACCTCGCACTGTTTAGTCTGAGGATTAATCATAATATGTGTATATTTATTAAAGTTAAATGCTGGGCAATTTCCTTCTGGACCACCTGCCCATGCTTGCCAGTGCGCAACTAAATTATTCGCTCCTTGAATTGCTGCTACACTAGGGTTTGTAGTTGCCCCATATGTTTTACTACCACCAGCAGCTGTCCAGTCTAATGCATTTATCCCAACTGAACCATTAGAAATACTCATAACTTGCACTCCTGTAGTAGGTGCAGTATTGGTAACCTCCAATGGATAATCAGCGGCTGGGGTTGGTGTTGGCGCTGGAGTTGGAGTCGGCGCAGGGGTTGGCGAAGGTGTTGGTGCAACGGGGAACCCACAGCCTTGCCCATACGTACGTCCTGGTGCCCATCGGCTACTTATCGTATTACCGTTAAGAACTTTCACGCATACTGTATCACTAGAATTAATATCTGGAGTGTCAGATATAGTGTTCGTAATTCCAGCTGCTGGTGTAAAAGTAGAGCCCGTATGATATGGAGCATTCTGATCAGCCAAGTATGTTCCATATTTATTTAAGACTAGTTGTAGTATTGGTGGTGAATCACTAACTACCTGAGATTTACCCAAATTAGCTACAGTGTAGTTAACCACTCCAATACCAACGGTATTAGGACTTACAGTCAAAGGCGTATTCATAACCGCTTCAGGTGAATATGAGCCATCTGCACTAGTTCCCAATGGAGTTATAGAAAATGAAGCATCTACAGTAGAACTACTTATATTGTAAACTGATACATATTTAGTACCAATAGATACTTTTCCGTTTGTACCATCATATAATCCAGCAATTATAGATGAAGTGCCCCAAGGAAGGCTTGCCCCGGCAGTAGAATAATCTCCAGGCTGAACATCCTGATCTAACGCCCATACCATTACCCCCGATAGACCTTTATCGTTGGCATAATTCATAACATTTTTAGCATCATTGTAACTAGAATAAGTGATAAATGCTGGGTAAAGCGAGTTGACAGAAGCAGTTGCACCTGTTTGCCCAATACTAAAATAATCATTGACATAAGTCCAAGTGGTATTTTCTGTTGTAGACGAACCACCATTTGCGCGACCAGTCAAGATATTCCGATTAGTCCAAACCTGGCCCCAATCGTGCACAGCCACATTGTTTATATTATTGCCATTTGCTGGATTAAATAATGCGTATGGATTAGTTGCAGTAACGTCACCAACATTATTTAACGCATACGCACGACCATAGGCAGGAACACCGATTCCGATATTTGAATTTGCTACACCAGCAGCCGCTAATGCCTGATATGAACTATCTACGTTAAAATTAACAACATCCTTACATGGATTAGAGTCATCTCGGTGTAATGGCGAGTTAAATTGAGTGTATTGACAACTACCAGCAAAAGCCTGACCATTATAATCATAAGTCATCATATTTAGTTTCACACCTAGATCAGAAATTCCTGACCAATAACCGCCACCATAAGTACTATCAACATTTTTAATAGCTTTAGGATTGGCAGTCATTGCGATACTCAGTGTATTATAACCATTGTCGGTTAATTTCTGTTTCAATACTTTCAAGAATTGATAGTAGTTTTCAAGATCTGTTTTGGTTAATGATACATTGCTTGAATCAGTCGCTGGCAACGTCCATAGATTACCGTTTGGCTCCCAGTCTATGTCCACACCATCAAATTTATTATTCACCCCTTTATTTGCTGCATCTTTTTCTGCTTGCTTCATGAAATCAATGATTGATTGGGCAAATGCATCACGATGTTGATTATTAATCGCAGTATCAATTGCAGCACTCAGCGTCCATCCACCAATAGATAAACGTACTTTCTTGCCAGTTTTCAACGTTTTAGCAATGTTACCTTTTGCCCCAGTTACTGTGTTACCCTTTGCATCTTTGTATGAATAAAAATCACTCCAAGGGTCTGAACTATGAAGCTTCCAATCTTGCTTCCCCGAGAAAGCACTGCTGTCGTTGTCACTAGGATAACATAGTTCTGGCTGTTTCATGGTAGCAGGAGGTTTAGGTGGGTTAAGAGTATTAGGGTTAGCACAATCTCCTACCTGAGCAAAAGCATAAAGAATCACATCTACTTGCGATGGAATATTACTTGGCTGATAATTTGCACTGTACGTAGACCAGTTAGTGTAGTAACCCAAAATTTCTGGAGCAGTTGTATTATTTTGCCCACCACCACTATTTCCACTTGATGAACTGCCACCATTACATGCAGCTACGCCTATTGCGGTGCAAACAATTGTTAAATTTGTAATTAATTTTTTGATTTTCATAAATACCTTCCTTGTATTAAATAGCTTTTCTGAATACGCCTTAAAATAAATATGGCAATTCCCCATAGCGGGCAATATTTTATTTGATACACCTAGAGTCACACAATCAGCAAAAACTGCTGATGGATATATTACAACTTAAGGCAAATTTTTAATAAAATTCAACCATATCAACCTATTAACACTGACACCATTTAAATCACATTCAAAAAAATCCGCTTAAATCACAATGATAAACACCATTAATTAGTAAAAAAGCAACACTTAAATGTAAATTTTTTTATGATCCCACCTTGTTATGCCTACGCAACTTTTGTCATGCCAAATTTAAGATTATGTCATCCTCGAGAAATTATTTTGTCATACCGGATTTATTCTGTCATGCCGCACTTGATACGGCATCCATAGATTCCTGCCGGAGTTTATCCTCGCGCAGGCGGGTGCAGGAATGACATGATCTTCTGTCATACCGGATTTAGTCCGGTATCCACTTACATCAATTTAATAGATTCCGTGTCAAGCACGGAATGACAAATAATCAACGTCCACCGCGGACAGGCCAAACATAGTAGCCGTTACTCACGCCGGCAGAACTACTGATACCAAAACCCATACCGACGTACCAGGCACCATTGCCACCTGGAGTAGACGACCAATAGGAGTTGGCCTGCACATTAGTAAAGCCCTGAGTTGGATTATTTAGCCAGGTTGCCTGATTACTACCAGTAGCAGCTTTATAGTTAAATAAACTTAATAATTCAGTTTGGGCAGGCAAACGCCAGTCATTATAACCACATAAATGATAGCCTGTTGCCGATGAATCGCTACCATTCATAGCATTAATAGCCTCCTGTGCTGGATAGGTATTAGGAGTAACGTCCGTATTCTTCCACTTTTTTTGACCAAATAAATTAGCATTTTTCGCCCACATTAGCCCGGTCAGCTTATCAGTGATACAATTACCACTAGCATCAGCCTCAAAGCGCGTGGTTGGCCATTGTTTGCCTGCTCCTGCAGTCGCAGTATCGCCTGGTGCATCTTTAGCTACATAGGCAATATTTGCAGCGCTGGCAATAGTTAACAAGCCCACTAACAGCACTCCGAGTTTAATGTCATGCCGCACTTGATGCGGCATCCATAGATTCCTGCCTACGCAGGAATGACAGCTGTTGCTTGTCATACCTGACTTGATCTGGCTTCTATTTGCTGGTTTATATTTCATTTTTGGGTTCTCCTTTTAATTTTATAAATTGTTTTATCTGTCATACCACATCTTACCTTGTCATCCTCGCGTACTCTGTCATACCGGATTTAGTCCGGTATCCACTCACATCAATTTAATGGATTCCGTGTCAAACACGGAATGACAGTTATTGTCCACCTCTGACAGGCCAAACATAGTAGTTGTCACTCACGGTGTCAGAACCACTGACACCATTATTCATACTGACGGCCCAGGCACCACTGCCACCTGGAGTAGAAGACCAATAGACGCCGGTCTGCACATTGCTAAAGCCCTGTGAATTTAACCAAATTCCTTGATTACCACCAGCAGCGGCATAGTTGAATAAGCTTAATAACTCCCGCTGGGTTGGTAGTCGCCAATCTGACTGTCCGCATAGTTTATTAGTAGCCGTATTCATATTAGCAATCGCCACAGCAGCATTTGCCCAGCTCAAATCATTCAAGTTAGCTGTAGTATTAGCATAATTTGGCTGGTCTATTGGAGCACCAGTGCTGCTGGACTGAAACCCGATGATCGCATTCTTTGCCCACTCAAGACCGGTTAGGTTATCTTTTCGTGAGTCACTACAAATTCCTCCACCATTTTGACTTCCAGCTTCAAAACGGGTAGGCACCACTCCATTTGTACCCCAGGTTATCCCAGTTCCTGCTGTTGCTGTATCCCCTGGTACTGCTGCTGGCAGGTATACATATGGAGCTATCACTGTTCCAGCTATACTAAACGGCTGGGCTGCATTATTATTTATAACTGCACTATTAGTAGCACTTACATTCAGACTGATCCCAGGATTTGTACTAGCATTCGATGGTGCATTCACATCAGTACTATTGGCTACATTAGTTGGATCCCAATATGAATAGTTGCCACTGCTAGTATAATCCGTTATAATGAATACACAGCTTTCTGAACCAGATGCAGAACTATCTAATGCACATGATGCCGGGGATATGGTATTGCCAGTTATTCCACTTACTGTCGGTGTTACGGTGCTACTACCATTAGTTATCGTTGCTGTAAAAGCATAGGCACTTCCCATCACCGTCTGCCAGTTAGCTACCGGAGCTATCGTGATTGCTGGTATTGGCGGCACTGTCATATTCGCATATTTAGTTTGACCTGATATTGCCTGCGAACTCTGAGTTCCACTACTATCTGTCCAGGTAGCCGTTACATTCGCGAGGTTAATAGAAGTTGTCCCAGCTGGTGCTGCGCTACTTAGCGTATATATGTCAGTACAAGTTCCAGTGCTTGCCAGCATGTTTACATTATTACAACCGTGGGTTGTCATAGCCCAATTTGTTGGTGGGTTCTGATAGTCTGTTGTAAAGCCTGTTGCTGCTATGGATGAAGTATTGGTATAAGTTACACTTATTGTATGGGCTGTTCCGGTATAACCCGTATATTGATCATTCTGTGTTCCTGCACCGCCTGTAAAAGTATTGGCAGTTACGTTACTACTAAATGTTGCGCTTGGTGCCTGCGTTACATTACCACTTACATCTATACTCGCATAAGTAGTGCTTCCTCCCGTATATGGGGTATAAGCAATATCAAAACTGGCTGTTTTGGTACCTACTGCTGTTCCATTAGCTGCTGGTCCAAAAGTAGTAGTACTGCTACTGATAGTACAAGTATTACTACCATTAGCTGAACCTAAATTGCCGGCATTAGTACACTCATTGGCTAGTACTGGTGATGGAGCGTTATAATGGAATAATGCTCCATCCGTACCAGCAAAGTTAAATGCTAGACTCGTAGCGGTTTCATCACCACTATTTGTCACCGTATATGTTATTGGTGAAGTAGTTGCTATATTATCATTCACAATTGAACCGTAGTTTGCCGGGCTTGGGGTGGCACTGATATTCAAATTCGCGGTCGACTGGGTTACTTTATAATCCACTGCTGCGGTTGTCGGTATTGGTGCCGCTGTACCGCTATTATAATTATAAGCTATACTGATATTTTCAGATCCTTGTGGGGTTGCTGTATTATTAGCATAAGTTACCGCTACAGTACAGCTACCAGCTGGAGTAAGAGAATTAGCAATATTGCTACCTGATACTGTACATGTTGTATTTGGATCAGTGCCAAAACTAATAGTGAAGTCAGACGGTAATGTTAATACTATCGTATCTTCATCAGTATTACCCGTATTCGTCAAAACTAGCTGTTTGCTTACCGTACCTAAAGCTGTTGAGGTAAAGAACTCATTGTTATTTGGATTAAATATTGCGGTTAATCCTGCCGTTGGCGTTGGAGCAGGAGTTGGGCTTGGTGGTGTAGGTGTAGGGCTTGGTACAGGAGTTGGATTCACATTCTGATCTACCGTTCCTGAGATACTGGTCTCGCTCTTACCATTATTATATTTTAGGGTCACATCACCGCTTGCTGCTGCTATAGCTTTGTCTTTCAGCTTCAGCGTTGCTGTTGCTGTTGTTCCACTGCCCAAACTTGCTGGATTGAATACTACTTCTACATTTGGATTATTTGATACCAGCTGCTGTAGCTGGGCTACAGCATCACCAGTATTAAGGAAAGTTATTATCTGTTCTGGGTTACTTTCAGTCAAATAGACTGCTGATGGTAACATCTCAGCTATACCTACACTCTGAGTTGTAGTTAGAGTACTGCTACTGGTTGCGGTTGATACTACTGTGTTTTGTCCATTAGTTAGCTGTTGCGTTTGTACCTTGATTGTCTGGCTGGCACCGCTACCAGATGGTACGAGTAATAATATATTAAAAGTTGAACCCTGGCTACTATTGATACTACCCATTGCTACCTGATTCGGTAACTCTGAGCCACTATCATTTACCAGCACTATTTTATTAAATGTTCCAGCATTCGCTGAGGCTACCAGTCCACTTACCAGTATATATGGAGTACCATTGATTACTGTATGGTAGTAGCTTAAGGTTATTCCATCTGCTCCGCTTGCTGTGTTATACGCTGCCTGCTCTATTCCCATTGTTGGAGTTGTGGTTGCTGCTTTAGCTGCTTTACTTAGTTTACTCAATAGGCTACTATCGTTACTGATATTTAGTCCCAAGCTTCCAGCTACTGCTCCAGCTGCTACGCTTACTTTGATATTACACTGGCTATACGCCGCAACAGTGGCACAGTTAGCTGCACTAGCGGGATCCACGCTAGCACCGCTACCGCTACCAATCTGATTACTCAGACTATACTGGATATTCTTTACTGCTGTAGCAGTTGGGTTATTGATTACTACATAGCTACTACCTGCTACACCGGGTTTGCTATAGATTGTTTTTGGTGTGATTATCTGTAAGCTACTTACATCACCATTATCGGTATTAGTACCACCACCTGAGCTACTGCTACTATTACCACTGCTACAGGCTGATATCGCACTCAGCATACAGCTTAATAATGTAAGCTGTACTACTTTCTTTGTTGTTAGTTGATGATCATTCATTAAAATCCCCTCATTAGAATATTCATTTGTTTTAGTGCAAGATTACACTTGCTTACCTCAAAGAAGATTTTATGACTAATAGACAAGGAGTTGGTATCAGCAGGGTCTGCTGATACCAACTCAATAGCAAACACACCAGTATGTTATGAAATATAAAGTTAATATACTTTATAGAAAGTGTAGCTTTTATACACTGTATAATGTTAGGGTGAGTGTTGTTTTGTCACCCTCGCGAATGGTCATATCCAGATTCCTGCCTACGCAGAAAAGACAATTACTTACGTGAAGATGGTAAACTGAATTATCATAAAGCATCTCCAGAACCTAGCTCAAACCACTCAAAAACGTATACCTTGTTTGTATAAATAGCTATATTCATCATTGATTACAAATTGATATCATGCGGTACGTTAGAAATATATTTTTTGGAGCATAAATAATGAAAAATAACAAATTAAATATCGTTCTTTTATCTGCATTACTTACCGCATGTAATGGTGGAGGTACAACAACTACAGGATCATCACCTGCAAATAATAATGGACCTGTCATTCAGTACAAATAATATGCAAATGCTTACGGGTGGTAAAGTTCGAACTGTAGAATTACAGGCAAGTGGTAACATTGATTCAAATGTGACAGTAAATTTACAAACCAGCAATCCTAATATTCATTTTGATTCAAATACGTGTACCCTTTCACCCGCTGATCACAAGTGCGATGTTACTATTATTTCTGGTGAAGATGCAGGCAGCTATACAGTCACAGCTACAACAGCAGATGGTAAAAAATCCCAACCACTAAACCTAAACGTTTATAAAATGGGGGCAATTGCGCTTAGCTCTAATTCATTAACTCTAAAACCCAATAGCACAAATGTTACTGATATTTTCTTACATAATGTTGATAGTAATTATCCTAGCCATAAACTGGTATTTACTGCACCACAAGAACTTGGGTTAGATAAATCGGAATGTGTTATTTCAGGAAGCCAACCAAGTTGTAAATTAACAGTAAACAGCTTAAATCAGGAAGGTAACTATACTATTAGCTATCAAGTTGTTAATACCGCTACCAGTAAAAGTATTTCTGGTTATTCGGCTACTCCGATTATAATTAAAGTGAGTAATAGTGACAGTCCTAGTCCGACACCTGCGCCAACACCAAGCCCCGTTCCGGTACCAACGCCTGAATTCAAACCCCAAATTGAGTTTACTAATTCAAGCATAAATGTTGTTAATGGTGGAACTTATGAAGCAACCTTACAACTGGTAAATTATGCTTCAGCTGAAAAATCATATAATATAGATTTTCTGACACCAGACAATGTTATCATTAAAAACCAGCAAGGTTGTACACTAAGTAAAGTTAACAATACTTGTAAAGTTGAACTTGAAGCTAAACAGGTTGGAGATAAGCAATTAAAAGCTTTTTCAGATGGACTAACTATAGCACCAGCTAATATTCATGTGCACACTCCTGGTATCGTAAAATTTGATAAAGAGAAAGTAGAATGGTTAAGTGGGGGCTACAATGCCCATGTTAAACTTGAGCTTAAACCAAATAGTCCTTATGACCATGTTACAGTTAATTTGGATCCTGAACATTTAATGAAATTATCCACAAATACGTGCACATTATCAGTTGAAAATAGAGAATGTGACATAATTGTCGAAGATGCACCAAGTGGTAAGACTACACCGTTAAAAACAGTCGGCGATAATAAAGAATATAGCACACCAACTTTAATGGTACATAAAGACTCTGTGAATTAAAAATCTATTGGATCCCCGGGTCTGCGCCCGAGATGACAGTTTAATGACATGTATAGAAAAAGCCGCCAAAAGTATATGGCGGCTTTTAAAGAAACTTGTTTAGTTACAAGGATTCTTAGTTTGGCTATTGCTAAATACAAACCAAGGTCCCCAAGGCTGTTGAGTAATCACTGTAGCGGGATTCTTACCAACGTCTGCACCATAACAGGCAACATAAGTTTGTCCGTTATAATTAACTTCTGGATATACCATTGCATTTACTGAATTGTTCCATGCTGGCGTATAAGTCGTACTTGCACTCCAGTTCCCCATTCCACTAACGTAGATACCAGAGTTTGTTTTTGTAGGAGTTGGACCTACGGGAGTATCACCACCTGGTTTATAATCGCTGGTTAATGTAATGTTCAGATTTCGCAAACTATCACCATTTGCCAGCGTACATGTCACTCCTCCGCTATCTGGGCGACAACTACCACTAGCAACAATGCCACCACTAGAATTTAGAAAGGTATCTACAGAACCAGAATAACCATTATTTGCATTAACATTAATAACAAAGTCAGCAATTGCAGAATTAGCAGTTCTGGGTGTAGTCTGTAATACCGAATTGGTATTCTTTTGAATTGTGAATATCCCTTGTTGAGCGTACTGACCTGGATATATGGCCTGGTATGTAGTATACACTCCAAGCTGACATGAAGTAGTTGCATTTGGTGAGATACTACATTGTGTAGCGCCAGCTGCCTGTATGCTAACAGCAACTGCACTTTTGTTAGTAACTGTTAGATTATAACGAAGAGTTTCGTCATTTTGCCCACCACCACTATTGCCACTTGAACCACTACCACCGCCATTACATGCCAATAAACCTACGGCAGTACACGAGATTGCCAAATATGTAACTAATTTTTTGATTTTCATAAATACCTTCCTTATATTAAGCAGCTTTTTAGGCTGCATTCTAAAACAAGCATGGAGGTTTCCATACAAGGCATCATTCTATCTGACTCATTCAAAATTCTTCAATCAGCACTGATCGCTGATAGACATTTGTAATTCAAGACGCATTTACTAACAATATAAAATCATATCAACATATTGATTAAATAAATCTTTAAAATACAATTCAGAAAATTAAGGTAAGTTATAGTTACAAATATTACAAAGTAGCAAAAAAGCAACATCTGTATACAAATTTCTAAGTTAAATGAGTGTTTTTAAGAAAAGAATGGGTGATTTGCTTATCTAGACTGGTCACAAATTAATAAACCTCTTTCTCTTACCTGCGTCTTTAATTCATATTCATAGTAATTATCTTCATTTTATTGGTATGGACAAGAAAAACCATCTTAATAAATTTAAAAAACGTAGCCATATGCAACAATTATTTCACATTAAAAACATCTATTTTCAGCACCATTTAAACAGAATACATTGAAATATATTAATATTGTGAATGCTATCAGCAAAATCTGCTGATAGCATTCACATATAGTTGGTATGTTATCATTTGGGTATCATAAAAATTATGAAATGAATTCAAAAATGAAATATTTATCCTTAGCTGGCATAATAAGTACCCTACTACTTACAGCTTGTAATGGAGGCGGTGGTAATTCATCAAACTGGAATAATAGCATCCCAGTACCTCCACCACCTAGTGGAACCAATTATTTAACTATTCGAGTAACACCAAACCCAAGTGGAGATGTTTGTAACATTAGTAACCGTCCATGTGTCAGTCTAACTATTTGTTCTCCATCTTCGCCAAATGAATGCCAAACCATAGATAATATTTTGCTGGATAGTGGCAGCACTGGGTTACGAATCTTTGGTTCATTATTAGGTAACGTACAATTACCATATACCAATTATAATGGTAAACAACTAGCTGAATGTGTTCAGTATGGCGGTGGTGCCAAAAACTGGGGGCCAGTTCAATACGCCAATATATCTTTTGATGGTGGTACTTCTGTCAATAATATTACTATGCAGGTACTCGATGCTAAGTATGCTGGTGGTGGCTACTGTAATAATCCTGTCAGTACGCCAGCGGAATTTCATCTTAATGGTATTTTAGGTGTAAGTCCTGCAGTTACGGATAAAGGCGACTACTATAGTTGTGAAGGTAATTCTTGTAATTTGCTAGCAAATTTACCAGAATCTTATCAACTGGTAAATCCCATTGCAGCCATGGACAAAGATAATAACGGTATTATTTTTCAGTTACCAGCATTACCAGCTGGATCTGCGGCCAATGTAGTAGGATACGCCATATTTGGAATAGGTACCGAACCAAATAACCAACCGATTAGCAGTATAAATGTTTATCACACCGAACATGGTGAGAATACACCATTTAGCATTCCAACTATTTTTAATGGAAAAACCTTGCATGGGTTTTTAGATAGTGGAACAAATGCATTATCGTTCAATGATAGCAATATCCCTGTTTGTGGAGATAATATTTTTTATTGTCCAAGCCAAACCTTAAATTTAAGTGCTGCCAATCTTGAAAGTGGTGGAACACAAATTCCAATTTCGTTTAATGTAGCCAATGCTGATAATATGTTTAATAGTGCTAATACTGCTTTTAGTAATACCGCATTTCCGTTAGCTAAATCATCACCTGGTGATTTTATTTGGGGTATGCCGTTCTATTATGGTCGAACAGTTTACATCGGTTTTGTGGGTAGACGTTCTACTTTAGGACAAGGACCATACTGGGCATTTTAAGTAATTGCTAATTTTTTACTAACCTTTTTTATTCCTCTCCTTCTGCCTTTGTTGCCACCAGACCCTCCAAGAGGTGGCAATCTTTTTTATATTTATAATTGCCAACCTTTAATTACACGTTCGATAAAACGTATAAATTCACGCTCTGCCGGATTACTCACCGAACCATAACGAATGAGGTAAAGACTTAGATCAGAGAAACTATACTCAGGTAGCACTTCAATCATTCTTCCAGCTAAAACTTCCTCATTGACAAATTCAGGTATGCCAAGAGAAATATAATGTCCAGCCTGAGTAACCAAATTTCCAAAGATAGTATCACGGATATATAAAGCTCCCGGAAAAGCAATAAGCTGCTCTTCAATTACTGAATCATTATGCTTTGCCATATAATATTCAACAGGAGTACCCGCATCAGCAAAATGTTTCAATAAATGATGCTCTTTTAATTCTTCAAGAGTTTGCGGCTTACCATAAGTTTTGATATAATCTTCCGAACAGTAGAGCTTAAGCTTTGTTTTAAAGATTACTTTAACTTTGGCGATCTCCGAGTTAGGCAACATCGGGCTAATTACCAGATCAAATTTATCACGGACTAAATCAACCGCTTTATTGATAATGCGAACAATCACTTTAACCTGTGGATGTTTATAAGTAAATTCATGGATATGAGGCAATAATACCTTATGCATAAACGCAGAAAAAATAGCAATATTAAGAGTTGCTCTTAACTCGCGCTTGCTTGAAAGGATATTGGAAAGATCACTGTGTAGTACTTTTCCTAATCCTTCAAATTTGGCATATAATTCACTACCTATCTGGCTTAAGGTAAACCCGCGTGAATTTCTAATCAGTAATTGTTGTTGAGTAGCTTCTTCTAACGATTGAATCCGTCTGGAAATAGTTGCTTGGGTGGTATTTAGGGCAACAGCAGCTTTATTGAATGAGCCAGCTTTTACTACGTCAATAAAAAATAAAACATCATCACAGCTAATCATTGTGTAAATCCTTACAATCATCAGTAAATAAGCCTAGAATAAAATCAACGACTTCTTGTTCCAACTGGTTTATTAAATGTGGATTACGAATCAAATAAAGATGACTTTCACCAAACTCCCATTCTGGCAAAACCTCCACCAAAGTGCCGCGCTGAAGCTCATGCTTTGCAAAACAATCTGGAGCAAGTACGATTACTTGATTGGAAAGCGCCATGGATAAACTTTGTGATCCATTACTGAGTAGAAATTGCGGCTGATAATTGATAACGGTTCGTTCACCAGTATTCAGATTATGTGCTTCAAAATTATTAATCAATCGATTATCTTTTGTTTGAACAACCCAATTATGGTGCGTAAGCTCTTCAATATCTTTTGGCAAACCAAATTTTTGACAATAAAGCGGCGTAGCATATAGCTTGGTAGCAATCCGGCTCAGCACACTTACTTTATGGTCACTTGAAGCTGGCTCACGGCGGCTTATGCCCAGATCCAGCTCATCTTTTAATAGATTAATAGAAGTAGCCATATAGCTCATAATTAGCCTTGATTCAGGGAATTGGTTTTTAAACCAGCTAATTAGAGAAGGAAGAATCAGCTCGGCAATTGAATGTGGTAAAGCTAGTCTAAGAGTGTCCCGAATTTTGCCTTCTCTTTGCATGAACCGACTAATTTCATTAGCAAAATTTTGTTTGTGAATCACAAAACAATTATAAATTTTCTCCCCATCAGGAGTTAGATCAAAATGGTGAGCATGTGCTTTAAACAGTTTTATACTCAGTTCTGCTTCCAGTTTCTGAATACTTCTGGTTACAGTTGAAGTCGAAACATCCAGGCTTTGGGCTGTTTCTTTTATGCTTTTAGTTTCAGCAAGCTTTATAAACAGAAAAATTTCATCAAACATAGTATCCTCTTACTGGAGATTGACAATAAGGATTTATGTCTATACCTTATTATACCGCTTATTAATGTTAGGCTATTTGTAAATATTACCTATAAACAAATAAAAAAGCCACCTCAATTCTGTAAGGCGACTTTTCAAGGGGATTCTTTATCCTACCAAAAGCTTACTGCTGACTTAGCTACTGATGGGGTTGTGCTTTGTTTTTTGTAAGAATGAATAGTTACACCACAAGTATTACCTAAACTACCATTCACTTCTTTCCATGCATCTGATTTACCTGGTACATCTTTAGCTGTTGTATCACTATTACAAGCTACATAACCTTTACCATTGTAAGTTACAAACGGATGGATCTCTTTTGGTGAATACACTACTGGATATTCGCTGGCTTTCCATTGACCAAAATCATATGTTCCTTTTGGTGCTGGAACTGTAACAGGTACAGAAGCTACGCTTGACATCAGTGAAGCTGAATATGGTGCTCCTCCTGTTATTTTACAATCGCTCTGCTTCTTCCAAACATATCCTCCACGAATATCTGCTGTACCCGGTTTCTCATGTGGGTTAGCATACCAATCATTTTTATAGACTTTATTGTCATAAGTTACAATTGTCCCTGATTTTGAATACGTAGCATCTGCATTCCACTGAGGTATCGTACTACAATTTCCGGCACCAATTGACCAAGTACCCGGAACTGGCTGTGAAGCTGCCGCCGGTAGGTCATCGTCATAGTTCGCCATTTCACTAAGAGATTTGGTGTCATGTTCAGCAAAGTTTTGCCAACAAACAGCGGAATCCCAATCACAGCTATTACCAAAATTGTCAGTATTACGAACTTCCATATCAAAGTTAGTACCATTATATTTAATTACAATTTTATGGCTATTATGGTGATCTCCATCATGTATTTTTAGAAATCCAGTTGAAAAATTCATCAGTGGATTATGTTCATTACTTATACCAAATACATATTTCTTACCTCGGCTAGGATTTCTTGGGTCTTGTACTGTAATTGAAAAATATTTCATATCAGGATTTCCCCAGGTATAACTATCGGCTGTAGATGCGGCAGCACGCATATTTGGATTTACGGTTGTCACACCTTCCATGCGAATAGCACCAGCATTTTCGATATATTTTTCATCCCAAGATCTTGACTCATGACTCCAGTTAATTTTTATTGCATGGTTAGATGTATTATCAACCTGAACGAGAAAGAGATTTTCTGCAAAAGCTGATGTAGAAGCTACACAAATACCTGCTGCGATTAATAATTTTTTAAGTGTGTTTTTCATTTTAGTCCCCTTAGAATGAAAGTTAATTTCTTACTTTTTTGTTTTGAAGCTCTTCGCTTCCCATGACGTTATATTAACAATTCACCATAGGTACTGAATACAGCCATATCAGCAATCTAGCTATACATTTTTGCAACGTCAAAAGGTAATACCCCCTAAAAAAAGCGCTATTGATAAGTAGAGAGATTTACAATATCGACTAACACCAAAAAGGGTATTAAAAATGAAGAACTCAAAGTTTACTGAATCACAAATAATCAATATTCTAAAATTGGCAGAAAATGGTATACCAGTTACGGAAGTATGTCGCAGCAATGGTATAAGTAGTGCAAC
>JACCDZ010066754.1_pt1 | contig 47649 bp, 38 predicted proteins | sample 7449551 | NCBI WGS metagenome assembly JACCDZ01 (sample SAMN15323452, study PRJNA562643) | freshwater metagenome | isolation source: river surface water | place: USA:Blue River Watershed | collected 2017-08-18
AATATTTACTGATAACTTTGTCATAATAATTTTTAATTTATACAAAAATACAAAGTATAAGTTAGCTAGCATGTGGTATTTTTTGATTATTTTGCGATATATTTTCATCACATCCACAATGAATAATCTTACAAGCTACATAAATAACGAAATAAAACCTCTAAAGCACACTGATTCTATCGCTGAAGCGCAGGATTTGTTTTTGGATTTTCCTTACACGCATTCCCCAGTTACTGAAGATGGTATATATATAGGATGCGTGAGTAAAGAAAACGTAGAACTTTTAAATAGCGATGCCATTGTAAACGAAACTCGCTTTCATTTTGAACGCTTTTTTGTTCGTAATTCTACGATTTGGCTTGATGTGTTGGAGGTTTTTGCTAAAAACGAGAGTAATTTAGTTCCAGTTTTAGATAAAAAAAACACTTATTTAGGATATTACGAATTGGAAGATGTAATTCGATTTTTTCATGAAACGCCATTTTTAAAAGAAGAAGGCGGAATTATTGTCGTAGAAAAAGAATCGGATAAATTTTCCATGAGTCAAGTAGCTCAAATTATTGAAAGTAATAATGCTAAAATTTTAGGATTGTTTATTTCAAATGTTGTAGGAAACAAAGTGGAAATTACTGTAAAAATTAGTCAAAGTGGTTTAAACGATATCATTCAAACTTTTAGACGTTATGAATATGAAATTATTTCGGAACATCAGGAAGATTCTTATTTAAATAGCTTAAAAGAACGTTCAGATTACTTAGATAAATACTTAAATATTTAAAATAGATCGTAATGAAAATAGCATTATTTGGTCAATATTATCAAAATAGCACAACCGAAACGGTACAAAAAGTAGTTTCATTTTTAGAGTCAAAAGATATTGAAATTGCTTTTGAAGCGCATTTTTTAGCTATTTTAAAAGAGAAAAACATTGTTACAAAAAATTACGAAACATACTCTTGCCACAAAACATTAGATAATGATTTTAAAGCCTTAATAAGTATAGGTGGAGATGGAACTATTCTAAAAGCCGCCACTTTTGTGAGAGATAAAAACATTCCTATTATTGGTATCAATGCAGGAAGATTAGGTTTCCTAGCAACTATTCAGTTTGATAATATTGAACCTCTTTTGGAAAAATTATTAAAAAACGACTATGCCATTTCTAAAAGAACCTTGTTAAGCATTGAAACTTCTCCTGAATACGAGAATTTTAGCGAATTAGATTTTGCATTAAACGAAGTTACTGTTGCTCGAAAAGATACGACTTCGATGATTACGATTATAACGTATTTAAATGGTGAATACCTCACTTCTTATTGGGCGGACGGACTTATTATTTCAACTCCAACAGGTTCTACTGGATATTCATTAAGCTGCGGAGGACCTGTACTTACTCCAAATGTGGAAAGTTTGGTAATTACACCTATGGCACCACATAATTTGAATGCAAGACCTTTAGTTATTACAGATGATATGGAAATTGAACTTCGCATTTCTGGACGTGAAGAACAATTTTTAATTTCTTTAGACTCAAGAATATCAGCCGTTTCTAAAGACACAGTTGTGAAAATTAAAAAATCTCCGTTTACCATTTCAATAATTGAGTTTAAAGAAGAATCTTTTTTAAACACTATTAGAAAAAAATTACTTTGGGGAGAAGACAAAAGAAATTAACATCTTTCTTATATCATTATTCATTTTTTAGCGTTTCTATTTATAAATAATAACAAAAAAATCTCATAAAATAGGGATAAGAAATCAATATTATTATATTTGCAAACTATTTAAAAAAATGAAGTATCTATTATTATACACATTACTGATTTTCTGCAACTTTAATGCTTATTCTCAAATTAACGAATTAGGTATTTTTGTTGGAGGTGTTAATTACATAGGTGATGTAGGCCCAACAAATTACATAGCCCCTAATGAACCTGCAATTGGGATACTATACAGATGGAATAGAAGTTCAAGACATTCCTATAGATTTTCATATACCCAAGGAAGTTTGACAGCTCATGATAAAGATAGTGATGTCCCAAGTAGAAACTTAAGAGGTTTTTCATTTAAAAACAGTGTAAAAGAGTTTTCTGGAGGTTTAGAATTTAATTTTATGGATTTTGATTTACATGATTCAAAAACCAAAATTACGCCTTATGTATATAGCGGTATAAGTTACTTTATTTATGACGAAATATTCATATTGAACAATAAAAGTAATGAAGATTATCAAAGTAGTACATTTGCAATCCCAATAATTGTTGGAGTTAAAGGGAAATTCTTTGAAAATTTTATCATTGGTGCTGAAGTAGGATTCCGTTATACTTTTACTGATAATTTAGATGGAAGCAATCCAAAAAATGATAATTTTGAAACCTTACGTTTTGGAAATTTAAATAGTAACGATTGGTATGTATTTACTGGCTTAACACTAACCTACACATTTGGGCAAAACCCATGTTTTTGTTCTGAATAATATGGAATTATTACAAAAGATAAATATCGATTATTTACCCAACCATTTAGCTATTATAATGGATGGCAATGGAAGATGGGCAAAACAAAAAGGAATGTTACGTGCTTTAGGGCATGAAAATGGAACCAAATCAGTAAGAACAACTGTAGAAGCATGTGCAAAACTAGGTATTAAAAACCTAACACTTTATGCTTTTTCAACTGAAAACTGGAATCGACCAAAATTAGAAGTTGACACCCTAATGAAGTTATTAGTTTCTTCATTAAAAAAAGAAATTAAAACTTTACAAAGCAATAATATCAAATTAAATGCAATTGGAAATTTAACAAATTTACCCGATAGCGTGCAAAAAGAATTACTAGAAGTAATCAATAAAACAGCTGAAAACACAAGAATGACGTTAACACTAGCACTAAGCTATGGTTCACGAGAAGAGTTAATACAAGCTGTTAAAAAAATATCAAACAAAGTTAAAAATAATATAATTTCTGAAGAGGCTATTGACGAATCAATTATTAATCAGCATCTTTACACACACAATTTACCAGATGTAGATTTAGTAATTAGAACTAGCGGTGAACACAGAATAAGTAATTTCCTATTATGGCAAATTGCATATGCCGAATTTTATTTTACAAATGTACTTTGGCCAGATTTTTCAGAGAACGATTTATATGAGTCAATTATTAGTTATCAAAAACGTGAACGCAGATTTGGAAAAACCAGCGAACAAATTATACCCGAAAAAAATGTTTAAAAAAGCAATACAATTATTTTCTATCCTATTATTACTGAATAACATTTCTATTTTTGCTCAAGAAACTAAACTTGAAAATGGAAAAGAATATATTTTAGCTAAAATTCAAGTTACAGGAAAAATTTCCTATAACGAGCAAACTGTTACTACTTTTACAGGACTCGAAAAAGGACAAACGATAATGGTTCCAGGGGAAGACATTAGTATTGCCATTAAAAAACTATGGAAATTAGGATTGTTTTCTGATGTCAATTTCTATGTAAATGAAATTAAAGGAGATAGTATTTTTTTAGAATTAAACATAAATGAATTACCGAAAATTTCTGATGTTAAAATAAAAGGAGTAAAAAAAGGTAAATCTGAAGAACTTATTAAAGAAACCGACTTAAAAAAAGGAAAAATAGTTAATGAAAATTTATTAACCACTACAAAAAATTATATTGAAAATAAATATAAAAAAGATGGTTTTTATAATGCAAAAGTTGCCATAAACACTATTCCAGACAGCACAGGAAATGAAGTTAAAATGGTGGTTAATATAGATCGTGGTAGCAAGGTTAAAGTGAGTAAAATAGATTTTGAAGGCAACACTAAAATTAGTGATTCTAAATTAAAAAGTGCCTTCAAAAATACCAAAGTAAAAAATCCAATTCGAATATTAAAATCTTCAAAATATATTAAAGAAAAATACAAAGAAGATTTAAGTACCGTTATCAGTAAATATAAAGAAAATGGATATCGTGATGCTAGAATTGTATCTGATTCTGTAACTTATGACAAAAAGAAGAACACCGTTGCCATAAAAGTCAAATTAGAAGAAGGAAGAAAATATTATTTTGGCGACATCAGATATCTTGGTAATACCGTTTATACAGACCGTCAATTAAGTTCAATATTAGGCATTAAAAAAGGAGATGTATACAACGGAAAAATATTAGAGGAAAGAATTGCTGATAAGTCGAAACCAGATGGTGAAGACATAACCAATTTATATCAAAACAATGGTTATTTATTTTCGAGCATTAATCCAGTAGAAACAAGAACAGTTAATGACACCATTGATTTTGAAATTAGAATTACGGAAGGGCCAATAGCTTATTTTAACAAAATTACAGTTGTAGGTAATGACAGAACTAATGACCATGTAATTTACAGAGAATTAAGAACAAAGCCTGGACAAAAGTACAGCAAAGAAGATTTAATTCGTTCTATTAGAGAAATTGGACAGTTAGGGTTTTTTGATCCTGAAGCTATAAAACCAGAATTTAAAAATGTTGATCCTCAAGCAGGAACTGTTGACATAGAATATAATGTTGTTGAAAAAGGATCAAGTCAAATTGAATTACAAGGTGGTTATGGTGGAGGTGGATTCATAGGTACTTTAGGTTTATCATTTAATAATTTTTCAGCTAGAAATATTTTCAAAAAAGAAGCTTATAAACCATTACCTATTGGAGATGGACAAAAAATGTCGTTGAGACTTCAAGGAAGTTCTTATTTCCAAACCTATAGCTTATCCTTTTCAGAACCATGGCTTGGCGGTAAAAAACCAGTAAGTTTCTCAACCACTTTATCGCATAGTAAACAATTTTTATATAACTATTCAACAAGAAATGTTACAAGAAATCAAAGCTTTAATATTTCATCTATATCTGTTGGAATAGCAAAAAAACTTACAGTACCAGATGATTATTTTGTGCTTTCACAGTCGGTATCATTTCAATATTATGACCTAAATAATTATAAAACTGGATTATTTACATTTGGTAATGGCGCATCTAGAAACCTTACCTATACAATAGGTCTTACTCGAAACAGTAAAGGGGTAAATCCTATCTTCCCAACGTATGGCTCTGAATTTAGTATAGTAGGAAAATTTACACCACCTTATTCATTATTTAATGGTGTTGATTATGGAGATTTAGGAAATCAAAAGGCATACAAAATAAGATATACTGCAGATTCAGATTATCAAACGGTAACAACTAGCGATGGTTATGACCCAATAGTTGGAGATTATTTAAAAGAAACATCTGAAGGGTCAGGAGTATATGAAACAGTACATTCTGATTGGCAATCTGCCTCTGCTGATAGAGGTAAAGTTGACCAAAAAAGATTCAATTGGTTAGAATATTACAAAGTTAAATTCAAAGCAGATTGGTATACTCGTGTTTGGAATAAATTCGTACTAAGAACATTAGGTGAGTTTGGATATATGGGAGCATATGATAAAGAAAGAGGAATTGTACCTTTTGAAAGATTTTATTTAGGTGGAGATGGATTAGCAAACTTTTCTTTAGACGGAAGAGAAGTAATCCAATTAAGAGGGTATCCAAATAACTCGTTATCATCAAATAACGGAGGAACTGTATATAATAAATTTTCTCTTGAATTAAGACACCCTATAACTTTAAATCAATCAGCGTCTATTTTTGCTTTAACATTTATAGAAGCAGGATCTGCATTTGACAGCTTCAAACAGTACAATCCATTTCAGTTACAACGTTCTGCTGGTATTGGTTTAAGAGTATTTATGCCGGCATTTGGGTTGTTAGGTATTGATTTTGCTCATGGTTTTGATCCTGTACCTGGCTCGACAGTTAAAAGTGGCTGGCAAACGCACTTCATTATTGGGCAACAATTTTAAGGTTTATTATTGCTTTTTTGTTAAATTCGTAAAAATATTTTAATATTTATTCCGTTAATAACTATTAAGGCAGAATCAGGGTGATTCCTACAATAAACAAAACTTATTATTAAAAGATGAAAAAAATATTATTTATACTTGCTCTATTATCAATAACAACCTCTAAAGCTCAAACAGCAAGAGGAGTAAAGATTGGCTATATTGATATGGAATATATCTTAGAAAAAGTTCCAGGTTATGCTGAATCTATTAATCAATTAGAGCAAAAAGCTCAAAAATGGAAGCAAGAAATAGAAATAAAAAGAAATGAAATAAATAAATTAAAAGATGCTTTAAAAACAGAGCGAGTACTTTTAACAAAAGAATTAATCGAAGAAAGAGAAGAAGAAATCGCTCATTTAGAAAAAGAATTATTAGACTATCAAGAAAAAAAATTCGGTCCTAAAGGAGATTTAATAATTCAAAAATCCGTTTTAATTAAACCTATACAAGATCAGATTTTCACTATTGTTCAAGATGTTGCTGAGCAAAGAAAGTATGATTTTATTTTTGATAAATCTTCTGATTTAACAATGTTATTTGCAGCTCAAAAATATGATATTAGTGATTTTGTTGTGAAAAAGCTAACTGCTTCACAAAAAAGAGAAGAGATGAGCAAAAAACAATTAAAAGCACTTGAAGCTAAAGAAAAACTAGACGAATCTTTAGACGAAAATCCAGCTGTAGCTGAACGCCAAAAGATTTTAGATGAAAGAAAAGCTGCTCGTGAAAAGTTAATTGAAGAACGTAAATTAGCAAATGAGCAAAAGAAATTAGAAGCTTTAGAAAAGAGAAAAAAAATTCAAGAAGAACGTAATGGTAAAAAAACTGGCACAGTAATTGAAAACAACTCTACTGAAGGTACAGATAAAAATAAAGTTAACGATAATCCTGACACTAATAACGACAGCGAAAAAGTTTCTACTGAAGAAAAAAAATCTACTCCAGCTGAAGCAAGACAAAAAGTTATTGATGAAAGAAATAGAAAATTAGAAGAAAGAAAAAAATTAATAGAAGAAAAAAAGAAAAAAATAGCAGAAAATAAAGAAGCTGCCAAAAAAGAAAAAGAACAAAAAACAGAAACAGAGAACAAAAATTAAATAACTAAATTTTACAATTAAAAATGAAACAATTAAAAACTTTAGCAATTGCAATCGTACTTTTTATTGGAACTCAAGTTTCAGCTCAATCAAAAGTTGCACATATAGATGTACAAACTCTAATGACGGCAATGCCAGAAATGAAGACTGCACAAGACCAAATGAAAAAAATTCAAGAATCATACGATAAAGATTATAAAAATATGGTTGCTGAATATCAAACAAAATTACAAAAATACGAACAAGAATCTGCAACTGCTGGTGATGCTTTAAATGAAACTCGTTCAAAAGAAATGCAAGATATGGGCGCTCGTATCCAACAATTTCAACAAACTGCTCAAAAAGAATTAGGGCAAAAAGAAATGGATTTATACAAACCTATTATGGAAAAAGCTCAAAAAGCAATTCAAAAAGTAGCTAAAGCAAAAGGTGTAAACTATGTATTAGATGCAACAAATGGTTCAGGTGTTTTATTCGCTGAAGGGATTGACTTAATGGCAGACGTAAAAAAAGAACTAGGTTTCCAATAAAACCTAAAAAACATTTTAAAAACTGTGTAATCTATTTGTGATTACACAGTTTTTTTTATTTTTGTTAATATGAAAAAAGAATGTCCAATAGGTTTATTTGATTCTGGCGTTGGCGGAACTTCAATTTGGAATGAAATCCACAACTTACTTCCTAACGAAAACACTATTTATCTTGCAGATAGCAAGAATGCTCCGTACGGACAAAAATCTAAAGAAGAAATAATTGATTTGAGTTTTAAAAATACGGAATTCTTGTTAAATCAAAATTGTAAAATTATCGTTGTAGCCTGTAATACTGCCACTACAAATGCTATTAAAGAGCTTAGAACTAAATATGATGTTCCTTTTATTGGTATTGAGCCTGCTATAAAACCTGCAGCGTTGCAATCAAAAACCCAAACCATTGGCATATTAGCTACAAAAGGTACCCTTAATAGCGAATTATTTCATAAAAGTGTGGCAAATCATCCTGATGTTAAAATAATCGAACAAATAGGACATGGATTAGTACAATTGATAGAAAATGGAGATATAGATTCCGCAGAAATGGAAGAATTATTAAAGAGTTATTTAAATCCGATGGTAGAAAAAAATATTGATTATTTGGTACTAGGTTGTAGTCATTATCCTTATTTAATTCCACAAATTAAAAAAATCATTCCACCCAAAATAAAAATTATTGATTCAGGTGAAGCAGTAGCTAAACAGACACAAAAAATATTAGAGCAAAATAATTTATTAAATCTTTCAAAAAGCAAAAGCTCGCAAATATTCTATACGAATGGTGAGCCAGAGGTTTTAAAAAATATACTCGGAAATAATAAAACTGTAATTTATAAGAATTTCTAACCTATTCTTTAAACCAACCTGAATACATCACATAATTATTTGAAATACGTTCAATTTCGCCAGCAAAATCACTTTGATCAATATCTTTTACTTTTTTAGCAGGAACTCCAGCATATATACAACCTGATTCTACTGTAGTATTTTGTGTAACTACTGAACCTGCTGCTATAATTGAATTACTTTCAACCGTACAATTATCCATAATTATAGCACCCATCCCAACTAAAACATTATCTTTTATTACACAACCATGAACAATAGCATTATGACCAATTGAAACGTTATTCCCTATAACTGTTGGATGCTTTTGATAAGTACAGTGAATAACAGCACCATCTTGAATATTTACTTTATTACCAATTATAATTGAATTTACATCTCCTCTAATCACTGCATTAAACCAAATGCTGCAATTATTTCCTAATACCACATCCCCAACAATAGTTGCATTTTCTGCAACATAACAGTCAGATGGAATCTGCGGGCTTTTACCATTAACCTCTTTTATCAACATAATTTATTAATTTAAAAAAAAGTCCCGTAAACGGGACAAGATTTTATGAATTTGATATTTAATTAACCGCAGGACAATTACAATCCCACTGCTTATCTTTACAAAAGATATTCATCCCTAAAGTTATCTGATGAAATCCTCCATTATCAAATTTTATATCACCCATAACATGAGAATAGGTATACGAAAACATATATTTACCAAAATTTAAACCAACAATAGGCGAAACCCATTGTAAATTTTGTTTTCCTCCCTCATAATCTGCGCTATCAAAACTTCTTCTATATGAAACAGCACCCCAAAGCTTACCAAAATCTAATGCTTTATAAACTTTTAGGTTTAAATCAATCGAAGATTCTTTTGTTTCTGAAATTCTTTGATACATAATTGATGGCTCAAAAAGTAATCTATCTTCATCCCCAAACGTAGCTCCAACACTCCACAATAATTTACTTAAATTATCGGATTCAAAACCTTCTGAGTACAATTCTCTTCTTTGATTAGCTAAGAAATTTTTAACGGTTAAATGGGTAAAGAAATCCATATAATGATAAGAAACTCCTAGGTCAACATTAAAGTAAGCGTCTTTTTGAATAACACCTTGAACAATAACAGGATCAAATCCTGTAAACGTAGAGCCATCTAGTGTACTTTGAACAAAGGCAGCACTTAAACCAAAAGACAACTGATTTAAATCTATAGTACCTCTTGAAAAACGAAGATGATGAGCATAAGTTAACTTAGCTCCTTTTTGAGAGTGATATCCGTTTTTATCGTTAAATAAAATCATACCTATACCCGAAACGCCATCTTCGTCTAAAGCAGTATTAAAACTTATTGTTTGCAATGCAGGCGCTTCATCTTGTCCAAACCACTGCTGACGACCAGTTAATCTAATTTTACCACAATTAGCAGCACCTGCCATTGAAGGATGAATTAAATAATAATTATCCGATAAATAATCAGAATAAACAGCAACTCCTTCTTGTGCAAAAGAAAATTGTGCCAATAAAAATGCTAAAATAAAATAACTTTTTTTAAAATTCATTGTAGTTATTGTTTAATGAAAACATACTTGAATGTTCAAGTTCTAAATAAAAACAACTAGATCAAAAAACAATATTGACTAGGTTTCTAATACGAATTTGCCAAAGATATAAATTTTTAAGTTTCTTTTACAATTCCGTCAAAATATTCTTAAGTTAAAATTACATTTTTTTAAGACACCAGAATTAAGGACATGAAAAACAAAATAAAACGTTAAATATGTAACTAAATATTTCAAACTACACACATGTTTGATGAACTTTGTATCTTTGCAAAAAAAAATATTATGCAGGTAATCGCAACTAAAATAACTCAAAATCCAGCCATTGTAAAATTTGAATTGGATGAAATTATCGTAAGAACTCAAAATTTTGAATTTAAAAACATAGATGAAACTCAAAATTCACCATTAGCTAAACAATTATTTTATTTACCATTCGTTAAAACCGTTTACATTTCTGGAAATTTTATTGCAATTGAAAAGTTTTCAATTGTAGAATGGGAAGATGTTCAAGAAGATGTAGCCAATCAAATTAATGAATTTATTACTAATGGTGGTGAAATCATTAAAATTGATGAAAGTACAACTAAAAAGCAACCGATTACGGTTTATGCAGAAACAACACCGAATCCAGCTGTATTAAAATTTGTTTGTAATAAACTTTTAACTAAAACTGCCTTAGAGTGCAAAAATATCGATGAAACAAGCGCTTCTCCATTAGCAAAGGAATTATTCAAATTCCCTTTTGTTAAAGAGGTGTTTATTGACGAAAATTATATTTCAGTTACTAAATTTGCCGTTACAGAATGGGATGAAATAACTTTAGAATTAAGAACTTTCATTAAAGAATTCATGGAAAATGGCAATGTTGTTATAGATGAAACTGCAATTGTAAAAACTGAAATACATCAAAAACAACAAGAAGCTTATTTTGACGCACTTGATGTTACTTCTCAACAAATTATAAATATTATAGAGGAATATGTAAAACCAGCTGTTCAAAGTGACGGTGGAAACATTATGTTTGAATCTTTTGACCCAACAGAAAAAAGAGTTAAAGTGGTTTTACAAGGCGCTTGTAGTGGTTGTCCTTCTTCAACTTTTACTTTGAAAAATGGAATTGAGAATATGTTAAAGGACATGTTAAAAGACGAAGGAATCAAAGTTGAGGCTATTAATGGATAGTATCTAAAAATATAATACAAAAAAAGAGCCTTTCGGCTCTTTTTTTATCTCTTATTGTTTTGTTGATTAAACTCTTTAAACAATTCTAATAAATTCATAATAGATTTTATCAAATCATTTGTTTCTAAAAGTAAAGCAAAATACAATTTACTGTTTTTTGGACTAGTTTCTGTAGTTCTAATTCTTGTAATTTGTTTTGTAATTAATTCTGAAACCGTATCTAAAAATGCCTTTTTGTCTTTAAGTATTTCATCTAATTTAGAGAAATCTTCTGAATTAAAACTTTCTTCTAAACGTCCGAATAATTCTTGTAGTTGAGCATCAACCGTTTTAAGATCTCTAATTTGATTAAATTTTAATTTCTTATGATTGTTATTTACATGCGAATGACTGCTAGTCGTAATAAACTCTAACGATTGAACCATATCTTGTAAATATCCTAAAATCAAAATATAGAACTTACTAGCTTCTACAGAATTTTCATCTAAATTTTTGATAAAGTAAAAAACATTACTCTTTAATTCATCAATTTCTTTTTCAAGTTTCTTAAGTGCTTTCTTATTTTCTTTAAGTTTAGCTAAATCCTGTAAACCTAAGTTATCAATTACCCTAGAATATAATCCACTTGTTTTTCTTAAAACTTTTGAAATTTGAGAAGAACTTTCTGTAATCATTTCTTTTAATGTTACAATATCTTCTTTTCTTAGTTTCTTAATTTCTTCTTCCTCTTTAACTTTCTTTTTATGAATTTGGTTACTTCTGTAAAAGAAAATCGCCACAATAATCATAAAAGCAAAGAAAGCAAATACTTCACCGATAAACAAAATATAGGCAATAATTGCTGAAGATAAAAATGCTGCCATAGCGGTTACAAACCAACCTCCAATTACATTGAATACTCCAGCAACTCGATATACAGCACTCTCTCTATCCCAGGCTCTATCAGCAAAAGACGAACCCATCGCTACCATAAAAGTTACATAGGTTGTTGAAAGAGGCAACTTCATAGAAGTACCAATCGAAATCAAAATAGAAGCTACAATTAAATTTACCGATGCACGAACCATGTCAAACATAGGCTGCTCATCTCTTTTTCCTGTATATTCTGGTTGAATAAATTGAGCATCTAACTTTTTTTGAAGTGCTTTAGGAAGAATAAAACTAATAACATTCCCTAAATACATAAAACCACGAACAATGTTTCTAGATAAATTATTTGCATTGTATTTTTCATTTCCTTCACCTTGTCGTGATAAATTTTGCTCTGTTTCAATTACAGTCCTTGCTTTCTTAGAAGTCCATAATGTATAAACCATAACAAAACCAGCTAATGCTAAAAAGATAAATGGCGCTGGTAAATTTTCTTTCTCTAAATCTGACATCATAAACTCAGTAGCTCCTACACTTTGTCCTGCCCAAATTTCATATGCTTGATAAGCTGCAATTGGAACTCCAATAAAGTTTACTAAGTCATTACCAGCAAAAGCTAATGCCAAACCAAATGTTCCTACTATGATAATAAACTTAAAAACACTATACTTGAAAACACTAATTAATAATTGGCAAACTACTGTCCATAAAATTAAAGAATAACCAATAATTGTTAATGGGTTTTCTTTTATAAAATCTTTTACCTCAGAAGGAACAAATGTTATTGATTTTAATCCTTTTACTAAAATAAAAAAAGTAATTGCTGTCATAGCTACTCCTCCAAAAAGAGCCGCTACATATTTATATCTTTTTTCAATATGAAATGTAAAAATCAACCTTGACACATATTGAACTAACGAACCAAGTGCAAAAGACAAGGCAACTGAAAGTAAAATGCTATATACAATTTCTGAAGCTTTTTCTGAATTAATATAATTCCCAATATTACCAGAACCATCACCACTTACATATACTTTGTATACAGCTAGCACTACAGAAGCTCCTAATAAAGAAAAAATAACTGAAACAGTTGTAGATGTTGGAAGTCCTAATGTATTAAAGACATCAAGTAGTAATACATCTGTAATCATAACCGCTAAAAAGATGATAATTACGTCATTAAAAGTAAACATACTTGGCGTAAAAATTCCGTTTCTCGCAATTTCCATCATACCGTTAGAATAAAGCGCTCCAACAGCAACTCCTAAACTCGCAACAATCATAATGGTTTTAAACGAAACTGCCTTAGAACCAATAGCCGAGTTTAAGAAATTAACCGCATCATTACTCACCCCTACCATTAAATCGGTAATTGCAAGAATAGCTAATGCGATTAACATTATAATATAAATTTGTTCCATTTTTTTATGAATTAATTTCGATGCAAAATTCCTTTAAGAAATTTAGATTTACGTTAATTTAATGTTATCAATTTTGTATTTATATTCTATTTTAAATCCGCCACATAACTTTAATTTAACATTAGAAGTTTCTACAATCTGACAAACAATACCGAAATGATTACTATTTATTTTATAATAAAACCATATATAAATATCTTTGCAAAAAAAATTATGGCAGCTGTTGAAATTCAAAATTATTTCGAAACCATTAAAACATTAATCTTAGAGTACTCACCAAAATTTATTGTCGCCATTATAATTCTTTTAGGTGGACTTTGGGCTACAAGCTTTATTACAAAAGCAGCAAAAAAAATAATGCTTAAGCGAAATGTTGAATTAACACTTTCAACTTTCATTGGAAACGTTATATTTTGGACATTACGCGTATTGTTGTTTGTAACTGTAATTTCAAAACTTGGTATAGAAACTTCTGCTTTTGTTACCATCTTAGGAGCTGCTGGCTTGGCTATTGGTTTATCTCTTCAAGGTTCACTTTCTAATTTTGCAGGTGGAATTTTGATTATTTTGTTTAAACCATTTAAACTTGGCGATGTGATAGAGGCACATGGCGAAACTGGAAAAGTAGACGAAATTCTTATTTTTTCTACTAAATTAATTACAGTAACAAATCAAGTAATTTATATTCCAAACGGAATTTTATCTAATGGAAAAATCAAAAATTATTCGCAATTAGGAATTAGAAGAGTGGATTTAGTCTTAAAAACAGCCTATGACTCAAATATTTCAGAGATTAAAAACACTATCCTTGATTTTGCAAAAAAACATCCATTTGTTATCCAAAATCCGAATCCGGAAATTATTATTAGTGAATTAACAGATGCTCACGTTATATTTACGGTAAAAGTTTGGACAAACAATTCGGATTACACTAAAGTTTCCTCTGAAATTCTAGAATTTAGTAAATCTGTAGTAAGGCTTTAAGTTACTTAGTTAAAACGAAATCTTTTAAATAATACGGTTCAAAATAAGCGACATCTACAAAGTCGCTTTTTTTGTATTTATCAAAAGACAATTCACTCATTTGTTTAGCCGAAGGAAATATCACATCTGAATGAAACACAAATTTATCACCGGTTAATGTATTTTTAAATTTTTCTGTTCCATCGCCAACCAAATGCATTTTTTCTGAAATTTCTTGATATGAAGTTTCATCAATAATTTCAGCTTGCGTATTTCTGATTTGCTTGTAGCTTTTATCGTAAATAGCCGTAAAAACTTCCATTCTGCGAGCATCAATCATTGGAATGATGATTCCGTTTTCAATTTGAATTTGCTTTGCTAAAAGTTGCAATGTATCAATAGCAATCATTGGAATATTCAATGCATAACAAAATCCTTTAGCCGAAGAAACGCCAATACGCAAACCTGTATAGGAACCTGGACCTTGACTTACCGCAATAGCATTCAAGTCAGAAAATTGTAAATTATTTTCAGCCAGTAATTCTTCGATAAAAACGTGTAATTTTTCGGCATGGGAAAAATTTTGCTCTGCAATTTCTTTGCATGCAATCGCTTTTCCTTCCTTTGCTAAAGCAACAGAACAATTTTTAGTAGCGGTTTCTATATTTAGAATAATAGCCATATTTGGTTTTTTGAAAGGCAAAGTTAAGAAGATAAACCCGTAAAAAAAATAAGGCATAGTTTCCTACGCCTTATCTACCCAAATTAACTCATAAGAAATCTATTTCTTACTATCTTTTTTATCTTTTTCAGATTCAACACGAACTTTATCATTAGAAACTAAATCTTTTGAAACCGTTGTGTAAGGTCCAATAATAATTTCTTCTCCCGGTTTTAAACCCGAAATAATTTCAATATTGGTATCGTCTTGAATTCCAGTTTTAACTACTCTCAATTTTGCTTTATCTCCAACTTTCACAAAAACACATTCGTATTTTTTATCACTTTTTGGAGCCGTTCCTTTTTGTTCTTGCTCTTTTTTATCTAACTCAGCAACAATATCTTTTTTAACCGAAGTTGTATCGTCTTTAATTACAACTGCGCTAATTGGCACAGCTACAATGTTTTCTTTACGTTTTGTAATAATGTCAACTGTAGCCGTCATTCCTGGTCTAAATGGAGAGAAATTTTGAGGTTTTCCTTCTAATAAATCTTGGTATGATTCTTTTAAAATTCTAACTTTTACTTTAAAATTTGTAACCTGATCTGCTGTTAAAGTAGAACTTGCTGAATTTGAAATACTCGTAACAATTCCTTTAAACTCTCTTTTTAAATAAGCATCAACTTCAATATTTGCAGAATCTCCAATGTTAACTTTTACAATATCATTTTCGTTCACATCTACTTCAACTTCCATATTGTTTAAGTTCGCAATTCTTAAAATTTCAGTTCCTGCCATTTGCTGCGTTCCTAAAACTCTTTCACCTAACTCTACATTCAATAACGAAATTGTTCCATCTGCTGGTGCGTAAATAGTTGTTCTTCCTAAATTATCTTTTGCTTCTGTAACCGTAGCCGAAGCACTTTGCACTTGGTAATAAGCCGATTGTTTATTGGCAACCGCAACTTCATAAGCCGATACAATTCTATCCCATTCCGATTTTGAAATGATTCCTTTTTCGAATAATTTTTTATTTCGATCATAATTGGCTTTTGCTTCTTTAACTTGAGCGTCTGCTTGACTTAAACCAGCTTTTGTAGTTGACATAGAAGCCACAGAACGATTTACTCCAGATTCATATAAATCAGGATTGATTCTTACTAATAAATCTCCTTTTTTAACTTGTTGTCCCTCTTTAATTGGCAAAGCAATGATTTCACCTGAAACTTCAGATGATATTTTTACTTCAATTTCTGGCTGGATTTTTCCTGTTGCCGAAACCGTTTCTACAATTGTAGTTTGAGCAACTTTTGATAATTCAACGACCTTAGATTCATCGTTATTTCCAATTACACCACCTTTTTTAAGTCCAACTAATAACAAGATTAATCCGATTGCACTTCCTAATAAAATGAATATGGTTTTCTTTGACATGACTAGGTATTTATATTTTATTATTGTTTTTTAATTAATGGAATTCCAAAATAGAATTCTAATATTTTGGTTCTAAAAATGTAATCGTATTTAGTTCTCAATACTTCTGATTGTGCGTTTTCATAAGCTATTGTAGATTGAGAAAAATCAAATGAATTCATTAAACCTACTTCATAACGCTCTTTTGAAAAATTGAAAGATTGTTTTCTAGCTTCTAAAGTTTTTTGAGCGGCATCAAATGATTTTTTAGCATTAATAACGTCATTATAAGCCTGATACACATTTCGCTCTAAATCTAATTCAGCCTGTTTCAATTGAAACTCTGAACGCTCTTGATTAATTTTAGCACGTTGTACTCTTCCTCTTGTAGCAAATCCATTTAAAATTGGAACGCTTAACTGTAAACCAACAGCTGTTCCATCAAACAATGACAATTGATCTGCAAAATTAAACGGTGTACTTTCAGACCAACGAGTATTATATCCAACAAAACCTGTTAATGTTGGTAAGTAAGAAGAACGTGAAATAGAGACATCTTTTTTAGCAACATCAACATTTGATAAAGCTATTTTTACATCTTTAACCGATTCTTTAGCTTTAGCCAAAATAGTCTCCTGAGTTTCATTTGTTATATTAGATATTGGTAAATCAATCACTTCATCTGAAATATCAAACGTAGCATAATCTTCTAATAATAAAGTTTGACACAAAGCAACTTTAGAAATTAAAAGCGCATTTTCAGTACTAATAATTTGTTGCTCTTGAGTAGCATCTGTAGCTTGTAATTCGAATATATCTCCAGCAGGAAGTGAACCTGCTTCTATTAATTCTTGGGTTCTTTTGATATTTTCTTTAGTAACTAGATTTTGATTTTTTTGAACTTTCAATTGTTCTTTATTAAACAATATTTGTAAATACGAATTCGCAATTGAAAGAGCAATATCATCTTTCATTTTATCTAGACGATATGTATTTGCTATCTTATTTAATTTTGCTCTTTGTAAGGTTTTCCAGTTTGCTAAACCATTAAATAACATTATGCCAGAATTTGCAGAAGCAGAAAACGATTTAAATGTTTGATTTTGAAATTGATTTGTTACAGGGTTAATACTTGCACCCGTATTTACGCTGTAATTAGCATTTGCAGTTAAAGTTGGTAAAAATCCCCCTATTGCCTCAAGTTTATCAATATTTGAAGTTTTTAAATCCAATTCCGATTGCTTTATCGAAATATTATTTTTTATAGCATAATCTACACATTCTTCCAAAGTCCATTTTTTACTTTGTGCCGAAAGTTGAAAACCTATCAACAATAGAAAAAAAACTATTTTTTTTGTTATCATTTTATGTGCTTTTATTCTCATTTCTTATAAGACCTCTTTTTCAATATTTTGTTACAGTATATCAATTAAAATTTTACTTTTACATCGAAAATTAGATCTCCTATGAAAACATTTCTTGTAATTTTTGCCTTACTTTTTACCTTGCTTCTAACCATTTCATGTGGTACAGCAAAAAAAATTGATGCCATAAAACCAGCACCTTCAAACGATAACCCTGTAGTTTTTAAAAATAAAGTTTCTTTTATTTCAATGCCTGTTGAAATAACATTGAAAGAACTCGAACAACAACTAAATAAAAATGTAACCGGATTAATATTTAACGATTCTATCTTAAATGATGATAAAACCGAAATGAAAATCTGGAAAACAGCCCCAATTAAACTAAGTGAAAATGATGGAAATATAGTATCAGTTATTCCATTGAAAATTTGGGCAAAATTTAAATATGGAACTGATTTTATGGGATTAAATGACACTCGTGAAATCAATCTAAATGGAATCATAACTTTAGACAGCAAAACGCATTTAACCAATTGGAAACTTACCACTACTTCTAAAATAGAAGATTTTAAATGGAGTGAAAGCCCTACGATTTTGGTAGCTGGAAAAAACGTTCCAATTACTTTTATCATCAATCCCACATTGAGCCTATTTAAATCGAAAATTTCGAAAAAAATTGATGAAGCTATCGATAAAACCTGCGATTTTAAACCTCATGTTTTAGACGCTTTAGACAAATTAAGCAATCCTATTTTAACAAGCGAACAATACGAAACTTGGTTTAAAATGGTTCCTTTAGAGTTATATGTTACGGAAGCCAAACTTAACAAAACTAAAATCATGTTGAACATGGGATTAAAATGCAACATGCAAACTATGGTGGGACAAAAGCCAAAAAGCGGGTTTGATGCTTCGAAAATTGTATTGAAACCAGTTGAAAAAATTCCGGACAACACAACTGTGTCGGTAGTAGCGGTTTCTACATTTGAAAGTGCAAGTAAAATTGTAACTAAGAATTTTCAAGGACAAGAATTTGCATCGGGAAGTAGAAAAATCACTGTTCAAAAAGTAGATTTATGGCAAAAAGATGGCAAAATGATTATTGCTTTAGATGTTTTGGGAAGTATTAATGGTACAATTTATTTATCGGGAATTCCGAATTACAATCCTATTACAAAAGAAATTTATTTTGATCAAATGGAATATGTTTTAAACACAAAAAGCATTTTAATGAAATCGGCCAATTGGTTATTACATGGAACTATTTTAAAAAGCATACAAGCCAATTGTCGCTATTCTATTAAAGGAAACTTAGAAGAAGGCAAACAAAACATGAAACCTTATTTAACCAACTATTCTCCAATGAAAGGTGTTTTTATAAATGGAACAATCAATGATTTCGAATTTGAAAAAGTTGAATTAACAGACAAAGCCATTATTGCTTTTATTACTACTAGTGGAAAAATGGATATTAAAGTGGATGGATTAGAATAAAACAAAAAAGTCGTTTCAATTGAAACGACTTTTTTTATATTTCTTTTTTCTTACCGTATTTTAATCTATAAATGGCATAACCTAAAACCCCAACTAATATGTATGGAATTGCCATTAAATATACTATTCCATCATTTACGGCTTCTGCTTTAACACCACCTTCTTCGCTTTCAAGAGCAGCACGACACATGGCACATTGCGCTTGAGCAGAAATGCTGATGACGAAAAAAACGATTCCAAATAAAAACTTTTTCATCTAATTTGCGTAATAAGGAGAAATCATTAAATAAACAACTACACCAGTAACCGCAACATATAACCAAATAGGAAATGTAATTTTTGCTATTTTTTTATGTTTATCAAATTGTTGTGACCACGCTTTTACATAAGTAGTTAAAACTAAAGGAATGATAATAATTGATAATAAAATATGCGTTATTAGGATAAAATAATACACGTATTTAATTACACCTTCACCACCAAACTTAGTAGAATCTGAAGTCATGTGATACGCTACATACATTCCAAGGAAAGCTACTGAACAAGCAATGGCAACTTTCATTAAATTCTCATGTAATTTTCTGTTTCCATTTTTGATAGCGATAACCGCAGCAACTAAAACCACAGCGGTTAATCCATTAATAGTAGCATAAATTGGAGGTAAGAAAGATAGAGGTGCTACATCATACCCTAATTTTCTCAAATTCACTCCAAAAAGCAAAGCTACTACAGCCGGAATTGCAACTGATAAAACAACAATAAGTTTGTTATATTTTGTTTCTATATTATTTTCCATAATTATTCTTCAAGTAATTTTTTAATATCTTCTTTGATTGCTTCAACTCCAGCAGCATCAAGTCCATCGTAATATAAAATTGGATTTCCTTGTGCGTCTTTTCTGCATCTGATTTTTCCGTCTTTGTCAATTAAAGCGAATAAACCCGAATGTTCAAATCCTCCAGCAACTTTATTGTTTTCTCCAGCGTATAAGTTAAAACCTTTGTTTGCTAAACTGTAGATGTATTCTTTATCACCTGTCAAAAAATGCCAATTGTAATGTTTTACTCCTAATAAATTAGCATGTTCTTTCAATATTTGGGGGGTGTCTTTTGCAGGATCGATGGTTATAGAAGCAATTCCAAAATTTGGATTCCCATAAAATTCGTTTTGCAATTGCAACATGCTTTCATTCATTTTAGGACAAATCGTAGGACATGTAGAGAAGAAAAACTCTACCACATACACTTTTCCTAAATAATCCGCATTAGAAATTGTTTTATTGTCTTGATTCGTTAATTTGAATGCTGGAACTGGACCAATTTCAACCAAATCTGATTTTTGAAATTTAGCAATGATTTTTGGTACTGCCCAAATTCCAAAAATCAAAACGATGAATGAAATTCCGATGTATGATTTATTCTTCATGAAAATTACTTTTGTTTTTCAATATTCTCTTTGATGTTATCACGGAAAGCATCTTTTCTTTCGTTTTTATTCTTCTTGAGCGCCAAACGATACTCACGAAGAATGATTTTTACATCATCTGTCATTTCATTATGTAAATCGGCTGCCGAAATAGTATTGTAACTTTCTTTGTACTCCTCCTCACCTTTTTTGTTTTTACCTTTTCTTCCGCGATGATTCAATTCTTTATCTACGATAATTACAGCAGGAGTTCCTTTATTTTCATCCAATTGTCCCATTAATTTAAAGCTATCATAGAATTCTTGAATTTTATCTGGAGTTGAAAAAACAAATCTCCATCCTTTCATATCGCCAGTTATTGGTGCTAATTCATCTATAATTTGTTGGCATTTCTTTTCATTCCCTAAAGGAACCACCATTATCATTTGGAAATCTTTGAAGCCTTTGTACTTATTATAAATCTTCTGATTTAAATTAAAAAAGTTACCGCGATTTTCAATAACACTATCACCAACAAAACCTAAAACGGTTATCTTACCTTTCATAGACTCTTTCGAACCATCTAAACTTGTCCAATCGGATGGGATATCTTGGTTGTTCTTTGAAATTGTTGGTAAAAAAAGAGAATTGTGAGATGCCGTTGAAAAAACTAGATAAATAGCGATAGGCAATATAAAAAGTGAAATGAGGACTAATTTATTTTTCATTATATGAAACTTATTTTGTTCCTACAAAAGTAAAAAAAATCCCGATGTAAATCGGGATTATATAATAGAAACAAGTGTTAAAATATCCACTTTAAATGACCTGTTTTGTAAACATCAAAAACATAGTTTCCTTCAACTAATAAAATAAAAGATAGATAAAGGATTAAGAAAACTACTGTCCAAACGATTGATCTTCTAAACCATTTTTTCTCACCTTCCATGTGCATGAAAGCCCAAGTAATATAATAAGCTTTTACAATAGTTAAGATGATAAATAACCAGTTAAGCAAGTTCATTCCAGCGAAATTGTTAAAAAACAATGCCTTTGGTTTATAGATACCGAATAAAACTTCTACGATAGTAATTACAGATAGAATTCCAAAAACTACCCAAATTCTTTTTGTATTTGATTCGTGTGCGTGTGCCATGATATACTTTTATTAAATAATTATACTAAATAGAAGAAAGTAAATACGAATACCCACACTAAATCGACAAAGTGCCAGTACAATCCAACTTTTTCAACCATTTCGTAGCTTTTTCTTTTCTCGTAAGTACCTAATAATACATTAAAGAAAATAATGATATTAATTAATACTCCTGTAAATACGTGAAATCCGTGGAAACCTGTAATAAAGAAGAAGAAGTTTGCAAATAATTTATGACCGTATTCGTTTCTAACCAAGTTAGCTCCTTCAACTACATATTTAGCTTCTTCTAATCTTTTTAAAGATTCTGCTCTAGATAACACTGTTTTATGTTTTTCAGCATTCAAATATTCAGAACGAACTAAAATAGATTCATCCGCTTTGAAACCTTCAACAACTTCATTAACAGAATAGGTTGGTAAAGAAGCTTCACTCATGAACCACATACCATTATTTCTGTTTAATTGCTCTCTTGCTTCTGGTAATGTAGCAGCAAAATCAGCTAAAGCTACTCTTTTAAAAGTTCCGTCTTCTTGTTTTTGAACAAATTGTAAGATTGAACCCCCTTTAGTTTCAACAGCACCATATTCTCCTTTGATGAAATTTTTCCATTCCCAAGCTTGAGAACCCAAGAAGATAAAACCACCAACAATAGTTAACAACATGTAAAATGCTACTTTAGTTTTTTTCATGTGATGACCTGCATCAACTGCTAACACCATAGTAACTGAAGAGAAAATTAAAATAAAAGTCATTAACGCAACATAATACATAGGTGCATTTACGCCATGTAAAAATGGAAAGTGGTTAAAAACTTCATCGGCGATAGGCCAAGTTTCAATGAATTTAAATCTTGAAAAACCATACGCGGCTAAGAAACCAGAAAAAGTTAATGCATCTGATAAGATGAAAAACCACATCATCATTTTACCATAGGTTGCTCCTAATGGTCCTGGACCTCCGTCTAAAGCGTGTTCGTCTGTAATAACTGTCGCTCCCATAAATTTTTTAATTGTTAAAAAGTTCCCAAATTTATTATTTTTTTTCTATTTGAAAAAATAGAAAAATAAAAACAAATAAACCCAAATAAAATCCATAAAGTGCCAATACATCGCACTTAGCTCTATACCAAGGGTTTGAGCCGAATTGTATTTTTGTTTATAATGATTATAAATTACTACTAAAAGCGAAATAATACCCCCTAAAAGGTGTGCAATATGAACTAAAACAGCGATATATAAAAATGAAGTAGTTACATTACTTTCACTTCCTGTAAAAAAGTAGCCATTTTCAATTACTTGCCCAAATCCTTTAAACTGTAATACTATAAACGCAATTCCAAGCGCTAAAGTAATCAATAAAAACATTGAAGCACCATTTCTGTTGTCTTTTTTTGTTGCTTGTAAAGCTAAGTAAAAAGTAAAACTACTTACTAACATAGCTACTGTACTGATTACAAATGCAGAAGGCAACACAAAATCTTTCAACCAATCTGGTCTTGATTTACTTACTACATAGGCACTTGTTAGTCCAGCGAAAATCATACAGATGCTAATCATCCCAAACCACAACAACATTTTGTAAGTTCTGCCTTTGCGAGCTTGTTCTTCTTCCAAAGTCATTCTATTTTCCATAACTATCGTAAAAATTTATCTATAACATATATTATTTGCAACAAGGAAATGTACGAAACACTAACAATCATTAATTTTCTTGCCGCTTTTGCATCCATTTGTTTGTGTAACTGTACCGCATAAAACAACATCCATAATCCTAATAAGAAAACGATTACCGCTGCAGTTTTCGATAAAATCAAATTTCCGGTAAACCCAAAAACTGGAATTATCGAGGCTAAAATCATCCAAATCGTATACAAAATGGTTTGAAGCGCTGTTTTTTTATCGCGTTCTCCTGTTGGTAACATAAAGAACCCAGCCTTTTTGTAATCGTCATACAAGAACCAACCGATGGCCCAAAAATGTGGAAATTGCCAGAAGAATTGAATAATAAATAAGGTTCCAGCTTCAATTCCGAATTGACCTGTTGCTGCCACCCAACCTAACATAAAAGGAATAGCACCTGGAAAAGCTCCAACAAAAACAGAAAGCGGCGTTAACGTTTTTAATGGCGTATACAAACTCACATACATGAAAATCGAAATTGCGCCAAACATAGCGGTTTTAGGATTTACATTGTATAAAATAGCTAATCCTAAAATGGTTAAAACACATCCTAAAATAAAAGCATTTTGTTTAGAGATTCTACCAGAAGGTAATGGACGATTTTTAGTTCGGTCCATTTTGGCATCTAATTCAATTTCTATGATTTGATTGAAAACATTGGAAGCGCCCACCATGCAGTAACCTCCAACGATTAATAGTGCTAAAACCAACCATTGAAACGGTTGTTCCTCATTAAATCCTAACAAATAACCCGCAATAGTAGAAACCACTACACTAATAGATAAGCGTGCCTTTGTAATTTCTACAAAGTCTTTGTAAAAAGATTTTTTAATTTGAGGTTGTGTATTTGTGTCCACTTTAGTGTTTTTCGCTGTGAAATTGCGCGCAAAGATACGATATGAAAATTAGAATTTAGAATTTAGAATTTAGAAAATTCGTTAAATCTACTAATAATCAAAATACCAGTTAAATAAATCGCTTCTTAGCCCAATTGAAAACCAAGTGGTGTTTGATTTTACTGTTGTAGCAGTTTCAGCAGATGGATCGAAATTTCTGAACAGAACATTTCCAAAAACTTTTAAATTTGAAGCTGGATTTACTAAATATCCTAGTTGTAAATCGGCAATCATAACCGTTGTTTTATTTCCTTGTGCAATCGAAACTCCGGTATCATAAGGACGATTTTCATCGTAATCTAAATATATATTACCTCCGTAGTTGAAGTTATCGGTTCCGTTATTAAAATCAAATCCGCGTTGGCCGTAAATTAATTTCGCATCAGCAAAATATCTTCCTTTATAATAACGTGCAATAGCAATAAATTCTCTAAAATTCGCTCCCCATAAATGCCCCATACTTTGATTGTTGTGACCGTAATTAGTAATTGGATCACTATGCGAATACACGTAAGGACGCACTTGATTATATTCTACCTGAAGTAATAAATTCTTTATTTTAAACGCATCATAATACTTAGCTCCAATTTGGTACGCAAATTTATTTCTCCAACTTTGATTGCTTTGTTTTACATCACCAATTGCAAACTCGTCAATTAAAAACTGTCCGTAAAAGTTAATTTGATTGTTCCGTTTGTATTTTGAAGTTAATCCAAGCAATGCATTTCCTGTTTTAGACGATGAGCCAAACTCAACCGTTCTGTAAAAAATTAATGGATTCACAAAATTAAAATCGAAACCTCTATCGTTGGTATTCGTCCAAACCACATTTTCAAAGAAACCTAAATTCCATCTTTTAGTTACATTCCAACTCAAATAATGACTTGCCATGTATTTTGTAGTATAGGTTCCGTCAACTGTAGCAGCATCACGAACATCTTTCAGCCACATGTAGGTATTGGTGTATTTAATTTTCCAAAAAGTAGTATTGATTTTAAAATACGGATATGGGCTTGCACCATCACTTTGTAATAAAGAACGATATCCATCACCTAAGAAATTTCTTCCGTAACCTAGTTGTAGATTTACAAATTTACTTGGTTGGTATTTGATATTAGCTTCTGCCAATGGAAAATCATAAGCATCCTCTTTAAAACGTTTCGCAATTCCAATTCCTGGAATAATCGCTGAATTTCCACCCGAAGGACGAATACTTTCTGCGTATGCATTGTAATAATCAGCAAATCTACCTTGACTTTCATAGATAGAAGTTGTAAAAGTTAATTGCTTTCCTAAACCACCATTTACAATTAAACCTCTTGTGTTAACAAATGTGTTCGAAGCTTCACTTTCAGTATCTTTTCCTAATCTAAAATCGAAAATTGGATTTAGAGTGAACCAATATTCTTCACCTTGAATCGCTACTAAATTTTCGTTCCATAGTTTTCTTCCCCACCAAGATGCTTTTTGTTTCGCAAAAGATTGGTTTGCCGTTTCAAAATCATAATATTTTGCTACTTCATCATACGAATAAGGTTTTGAAGCCGTGTGATTATTGCTTCCTACTTGATTTAACAAAGCATCGAAAACACCATAATTTTGATGTGAAAACTGCACAATTCCCGAACTTTTAAACTGCGGATTTTCGAATGGTTTTATCACCAAATCATCGTATTCTGATAATTCTTTTTTGTTATCAATTAACAGCGTATTTGTTTTGGCATATTTAGTAGCTACATCTTCTAGAGTGTTTGGGGCAACTAAAGGAATATTGATTTTTATAGAAAATTTGGAATACGTTGGCTTTCCTGCATAAGTAGCAGGTGAAACTTTTGGCAATGATTCAAAAACACGAGCAGCTTCTTTTTTTAGTGACTCATGTGCTGCGTCGGTATACAAAACCTTGAAATCTCCCGTAGTATCCACTTCAAAAACAGCAATTACTGTTCCTTTATAATTTTGATCTTGAAGTTCTTGTGGTACTTTAAAATTGTTATAAAAATAATTTTGAATCGTATTATAAAAGCAAGATTCCTGTTGTTTACCAGTAGCATTTACACAATCTGAAAATATTGGAAATTGTTCATTTGACGAATGTTGAGCAAAAGTTGTAAATCCGAGAAACAACAATAGGAAACAGTATATTTTTCTCATAAGATATTTTTAATAATCGCTATTTGAAATTTCGCCATTTGCAATTGCTTTAGCAGCTGAAGTTCCAATTCGTTTTACGCCTAATTGAACCATTTCTACAGCTTCTTCATAAGTTCTTACTCCTCCTGCAGCTTTAACGGGTAGCGGACAAGAATTTTCAAGCATTAATTTAATGGTTGGAACTGTAGCTCCATTTTGAACACCTTCTGGCGTTTTATAAAAACCTGTTGATGATTTCACAAATACCTTATCGTATTCTTTTTCACTAAAATTAGCAATCACCACATTCTTAATTAATGCCGATAATTGTACAATTTGATTATTATCTAAAGCTGCTACTTCAATAATCCATTTTACAATTTTGTTGTGAGCTAACCCTAATTTAGTTCCTTGTAAAACTTGTTCTTTTACAATATCAATTTCGCCTCTTTTAAATGCTTCATAATCTAAAACATAATCTAAATCATCAACGCCATTTTCTATAGCTTGTTTGGCTTCCGCTAATTTAGCTTCTAAAGTCCCATTTCCTAATGGAAAATCGATAACCGTTCCAATTGTAACTTTTGAATTTGATTCTTGAATCATTTTTTTTGCCAAAACCACTTTATCAGGTCGAATCATGATTAATTTAAAATCATTATCAATGGCTTCTTGAATACAATTTTTCACAACTTCTGTGTTTTCTTTTTCAGAAAGATTAGCTTGAGCTGCGGTTTTAAGATAGGTTGAGTCTAAATATTGTTTGATGTTCATTTCACAAAGAATTATAATTTGTAAAAATAAAAAAATCCCATCGAAATGGGACTTTTTATCTCAAATAATATTTAATTATTGCATTTTAAACACAACTGGTATTGTGTATTTGATTCTTACTTCTTTATTCCCTTGCTTTGCAGGAATTAATTTAGGGATTCTTTTTACGGCTTTCTCTGCCGCTTTTTGCATTCCTAAAGTAGCTCTCCTATTATTTAACACTACAACATTAGTGATAGCACCATTTTCATCAATAATAAATTCTACTTGGGCTACCCCTTGCTTTCCAGCTTCTAAATCTTCTTCAGGATATACTAAGTTTTTCACAATCGCTTTAGCTAATTGTTCATCGAAACAAGCTTTTTGTTCTGCTCTACTTAATCCTTTACAAGTTGGAAACATGGGCAATTGTTCAACCGAAAAAGGTGAGTATTCTGATAGGGTTTCAACTTTACCAGTATTATCAGGATTTACGATTGGATTTGAATTTGTATTGCTTTGATTATCCGCATGACTATCTTGACTTGCTAATTTTGTTTGATTATCCTCCTTTTTAGGCTCTTCTTTAGTAATTTTAAAAACCTGTGTAAGTGGACTTTTTGTAACTAATGGTTTAACAGTAATTTGAGGTTTCGTTATGGGCGCAGGATTGTATACAAACGTTTCTTCCTCAGGGATATCTACTGTAGGAATATATTTTGCTTTGTATTTTTTATCCTCAAAATTAAATTCAAGAATAAAAAGCACCACTAACATCGTAGCAATTAAACCAACTTGAAAATAGATAAAACTATTTTTTGATCTTTTCGGGAAATCGACATTTGCTTTCATAATTATATAGATTAATAGTTAACGGTTTGTTAATTAGTCTATACAATTTATGTGCCAAAAAAAATCCCAACTTTTCAGTTGGGATTTTATATTATTGTAATTTGAATGTAATTGGCTGGCTGTATTTTACTTTTACAGGTTTACCTCTTTGCATACCAGGTTTAAATTTAGGTAATTTAGAGATTACTCTTAGAGCTTCTTTTTCAAGCAGCTCACCACCTTTAGGTCCTCTAGCTTGAACATTAGTAATACTTCCATCTTTATCAATAACAAAAAGAACTGCTACTCTACCTTGAATATTATCTTCCATTGCTCTTTCAGGATATTGTTGGTTTTTCTTAATATGCTTAGCCATTTGCTCCATAAAACACTCTAATCGTTTGTTTTTAGCAACACCTTCACATCCAGGAAAAACAGGAACATCTTCAATTACAGCAAAAGGAACTTCTTCATCAATTTCTTCAGCAGTTCCTCCCTCTTCTCCGTATGAAGAAGCTTGAGTTACAACTACAGCTTTATTTTCATTTACTTCCGTAGTTTCAATTTTCTTTTCTTCTAAAACTTGTTTGTTATCAACAATTTGAATTACTTCAGGTGCTGGTGGAGGTGGAGGTGGTAGTCTTTGTGCAGGAGGCATTGTTAAAATAACCTCTTCTTCATCTGCTATCATGTTATCTGCAACACCAATTTCTACAGTTTCTTCGATTGGATCTTGAGATTTCATCTCTAAACTCACATAAGTTAACATTAATACTGCTGTTAAGCCTACAAGAAAATAAAGAGAGCTATTTCTCTTTGGATCAACATTTGGATTTTTCTTTACTTCCATAACTTTATTTTTGAAGGTGCTAATATACTTAATATTAGAAATGTTTTGAAAAAAAATTAAAAAAATTTATTCTTATAATAAAGCAAAACAATTAAACCTACGAATGCTCCCGTTGTATTTGCCAAAAAATCATAAAAATCTGCTTGTCTTGTATTTGTTAATATCTCTTGTAAAACTTCGATAATTAAGCCATAGCTCATTGCAACTAGGAAAACAAATAGATAATATTTTCTATTTGAATCATTTTGCCTTTTTACTAATCCCCATAATATTACAAAGAAAAGGTAAAATAAGAAATGTACTATCTTATCATTACCAACAGATTTTATTTTTGAAAATGAATTTACACTTACCAAACTTGCAACAGTTATAACAAAAGTCCAAATTAAAGCAAGCCAAAAGAATTTACGCTCCAATAAGTGCTTTATAATCTTCACTTGACAAAAGTGTATCAATCTCATCAATATTAGAAATTTTCACCTTTACCATCCAACCATCACCATAAGGGTCAGTATTTACTTTTTCTGGACTTGATTCTAAAGAATCGTTAAATTCAATAATTTCTCCTGATAAAGGTAAAAACAAATCAGAAACTGTTTTAACCGCTTCAACTGTTCCGAAAACTTCGTCTTTATTTAAGGTTTGATCTAATGTTTCTACTTCCACATAAACAATATCACCCAATTCTTTTTGAGCAAAATCAGTAATCCCTACAGTAGCAACGTCACCATCTACAGAAACCCATTCGTGGTCTTTAGTGTATTTTAAACTAGTTGGTATATTCATTTGTTTTTAATTTTGAAGTACAAATGTAATTTTATTTATTGAATAGAAAAAAAGGTTTTTGTTATTTTTTTTGCAAAAAAACTTTAAAAATTAATCTCTATTTAATTTACTTAATAATCATTTAATTACCAAAATTGTAACGTAGTGTAAATCCGCTTCTAATATTTGTTGTTGGAAAAGAAGTTGATATTACAGCTTGAGAAAATTGATGATCATAAAAGAAAATTGCTGTTAGATATTTACTAAACGAATAATCGGCAGTTAGTTTTAGAGACCATAAATTTTGACCACCTCCTAATTGATTGTTGTCATAATCTAAATAACGAACAATAGTATTACTTTTTCGTAGAGAAAAATCGGCTTTCAAATTAATATCACTTTTTATAACTCCTGAAACATTATCGGCTAAAGCAGAATTAATAGTTACATCTTTGATTCTATATCCTAATCCAATTATGTATTCATTACCAACAACTTCCGTCAACAAATTATTATCAAAACTCATATTTAGAGTTCTATCCTTTTTTATTTCAGCAAGAAATTTTAAAGAATTTTTTAGAGTAAAATCAACTTTAACAAGAGGATTGAATTGTTCTACTAAATTTACATTAGATACTATTTTATTAGCAAAGAAATTACCATTAGCATCCGTTGGTGATGAATTTAAATTTGATCTGAATGCATTAACATTGTAACTAGCTCTGTAACCATGCTGTATAGAAAACATTTTAAAATTTTCTTTAAACCATGAATAACGCATTAGTCCGGTATATTTAATATTCCAATTTGGCAAAGGGGTGTTTCTAAAAACCCCTGTAGAAACTTTACCAGCATCTATTCCTGAATAAGCCGCTATAAAAGAAGGAAGTAAAACCTGCTGACTATTTTTCCCATACCCTACAGGATACCCATCTGTATCCCTAGGAAAAACAGATGAACCATAGTAATTTTCAGCTAGTCTATTTGCAACAACTAACCTATTATCTCTCATATCTTGAAATGCTTCTGAAAAATTTAAATCACTTTGTGAAAAGGCCGTCTTTATAAGAATTGTAGAAATATTAAAATTACCAAAATCGTATGGAGAACGTGAATTATAAACTCCTCCAGAAACATCATATTGCTCAGAAAAATTATAAGTATAAGAACGATCTGCATTCAAATCTATTGTTAAGTCTGGAAAGACTTCAACTTTTGCTGTAAGATTTAATTTTTTGTTTTGTATTTGAGTGAAATTTTGATTAAATTCTGGAAAGGTTGTAAGCCAACCATTTTTTGCCGCTTCATATCGAACATCTGCTTGACTTCCAAAAATAAATCCTAAAGTAGGTTTTGATGATCCAAAAAATCCTAATCCTGGCAAATACCCTGGCAGCACTGTCCCTCTATTTTCTGTATAATTAATTTGTATGTTTTTTACACTCGTAAGAACTCCTATTAAACCAGCGGAAAACACGCTTCGCTCTGTTGAAATATTTTTATTTGCTGGAGCAGCTGTAACTTTTTGCCCTGGCTTTGGAGCAGCTTGTTTTTCTTTATTCTTTGCACTTTTATTAGATTTTGTTTTGGTTAAACCGATATACTTATAAAACAAATCCATATTTAAGGCTGTATTCAATTTATGAGAACTAGCATTTTGAATTGTATTTCCAAGTTGGTAAAGAGTTCCATCTTCAGCTTGAATGGAAGAAAACGCATCTGAAGAACGTTGCCAATTATAATCACCAGTGTAAGTATATGTAGATTTTACAAAACTAAATATAGGCAACTTACTGATAGGCAAATCATAATTTACAACAAATTGTTGGTTGTGTTGATTAGCTTGTCCTGTATTCCAATAATCATCCCATATATCAAGACCATCAATAGGCATGTTATTTTCATCAAGATAATTTCTAACAATATTATTGGAAGAAGCTGTATAATTAACCTTAAGAGACTTTGTTATATTATAGTTTAATCCGTATTGATAATTAAAAAAATAATTTCTTCTATACAAATCACCTAATCCAATACCTTGAACATCTACCAATCTAAATCTTTGCTTATTAAATTGTCTTAAAATAGTTGAACTAAAAGAAATATTAGTCGGTAAAAAATTAAAATTAAAATCGGATAGTAATTTATAATAACTACTTTTCTTGAACAACTTTGTTTCTTTGAAAGGCTCAACACTTAAAGGTTTAAATGAATATGCGTAATCAACAGTAGATCGATTTTGTTGATCAACTAGATTTTCAATTTCATAATCATGATGTTGTGTTTCGTTAAGTGAATACGATAGCGTAATATTCTCTACATCATAAAAATGAGGTTTCTTTTCTGGATTTTTTTCTTTCTTAACACCAATTAAATTTATACTTGTTCTCTTAGTATAATCTATTGCACGATTCTCTATATTAGAACGCTCAGTAGGATCAGAAGTGAATTTTAAGAGTTGTTTCAATTCAATATCTTGATAGAACGGATCGAATTTAGGAGTAATTGTTTGTTCGCCAACACCATAATTTAATGGTAAATTAATTCTCCATTTTTTTGGTAATAATTTACCTAGATTTAAATTAGTAACAATATCATATTGAAAAACATCTTCTCTGCTTCTTTCATTAGGACCTTGCTCAAGAGATCCAAAGCCAATTGTACTCATTCGAGTTGTTGCAGAAACCGTTGCAAAATCGGCTAAATTAGTATCTAAGTTTGCTACTGCTGCGTATCCTCCTTTATTGTCCATATCTGACATACGCAACTCATTAAACCAAACTTCTCCTCTTTGAACTTGACCCGACTTATTTTTTACACCTATCATTAAAGTTCTAACCAATCCAAAATTTGGATTCCCTTTAATCCCTAGTGTTAATCTGTTTTTTGAAGACCCAAGATTCTCCTCTTCTACAAAACCAATTCCATTAGGATCGTAAACAATTGAAGGATCACTAGCCAATGATAATATTTTTAATTTAGTTAATAGCGATAGAGGAACTTCGATTTCATTTTCAGCCGGCCAAATAGCATCTGCAGAAGATTCTCCAAAAGCAGTAACCTTTAATGGGATTTCTACTTGATAAAAGTTATCTGTAAAATCATTTCCAAATCTTATAAAAGCAATTAGATTATCATCTTGTAAACCTCCATTCTCAGTTCCTTCAGCATGTAAAAACATACGCAATTTTTTAAATTGTCGCATATCAACACTCACATTCTTAAAAACAGCTCTAGAATCATTTGGTTGTAACCCTTGTGAAAGCCCACCAGTTTTGTCATATACTCTTAAAGATAATGACTGTTCATTTTGATTTATAACGGTATTATTATTATATAATTGTTCTCTAACTACTCCCGGTGGTGTAACATACTTAATAGGACTTCTATTACCATTTTCCTGAATATTTAAAGCAACTACATCAAAACCTGTATTATCATCATCAGGATTAGGATCATTGATATCTAATGAATTAACAAATCGTCTCCATTCTCCTCTAACCAAATCCAAAGCTCCAAAACGTAATGTAATTTCATCTTTAAATCCTGTCATGTACATTCGCATAAATCTTATTGATCTAAAATCATTTATTGGACCTACTTTGTTGGCATCTGTAAATTCTTGAATAGGAATTTTATACAAAATCCATCTGGCATTTGCAGTTTGTCCATTTGGTAAAACATCTGTAAATTTTCTGGAGTCTACAATATAGTTTTGTCCAATAGGAACTCCATTATCTGAATCAGGATATTTTAAGATTGGAACCTCAAATTTAAAATAAGCATTAATCGTGTTCATTGTGTTATCGCGATTAATATCTTCAACATCAGGATAAGTTGTATTTCCTCTATTGGTATCGGTAACATTAACAGGTGAATTCCTTTCAAATCCGTTATAATTTTTATATCTAGAAACAACACCTCCATCAGCATTCAAATAAAATTGATAGTTATCCGCAGATGGGTCAGGTTGTGATGCAAATTGAGGATATTTTATTGCCTCATCTCCATCAATCAAACCATCAAATCCAACATCTTGTACTTCCCTATTGTTAGCATTGGTATCAAATGCATATATTAATGATTGAGAAGCTGGTTGTTCTCCCCATTCAGTAGAAATTGTTGGTTGATTTGAATTCGCTTCTGGTAATCCATTTTCATATTGTTTTCGACCATCACGTAAAATATCTTCAGATATCTCACCTAAATTAAAAACTATTTTACCTGTATTATTTGGATCTGCCACATCTCCAGAATTACCATAGTAAGGATCAAGAACCCAAAATTGGATATACTCTACATTTGATTGTTCAAAATTTGTTGAATTTATGGAACGCATAATACCAGCCCAATTTTCTGGAGCTTCAATTTCTGAAAATTGATTAGTTGCTGCTATATCGGGATTATAGTTATAAGGTCCTCTTTCTTTAGGATAGTAAGTCATATCTAATGTACTAACTACTGTTGATTGTCCTTGTGCAATGTCAGTAACAGGATATAATTCTCTACTAAAAATTCTTCTTGTCCTATTTGATGACAAATCATTATCAGAAATTCCTGCTGGAGGTTGTACATAAAAAACGGGGTCAATTGAATACCAAGATAATTTAGCTCTTTTATAACCTACATTTAATGCATCAACTACTGGCTCATCTGAAGTTATATTGCCATCGAAAGCCCCTTCTAATGGAACACTCGCTAAGGACCATGCAAGCGGGGTTCTCATGTCTATAGTTGATTGTGAACCTTCAAAATCATCAATATAGCTTGTAGGTTCTCCATTAAATTGGTCGGCTTTAGATGCCCCTGGTTTCAGATAAGCAATTTCTCCTCTAAGTGATATATTTGAGGGAACATCAGTATCTACATTAGGAAGTTTATTTACTAATCTAGTTAAAAATGGTACTTCAGTAGAAAAATTCCCGTTAAATCCAAAGATTGTATTATTAACCGATTCTTGTCCGTAATTTGATTTTGTGGTAAATGGACGTTCAGTTAAATTTAACATAGTTGCATTAACCACAAATTTATCATTAAATTTATGTTCAACATTAAACCCCCAAAACCTTCTCGTTTGCTGCCCAAAAACAGCGTTATTTTCTACAGAAACTTCAACAGGAGTATTTGCAAGAGAAGGATCTAAGATATTCACTTTACCCATTTGGTAATTTACTGTATAATCCACACCCTCTACTAAAATTCTTCCTCCTGCCTTAACAACAACCGATCCTTGTGGAACATTAAATGCTCCTATAGAAATACCATCGCCACCCATCGATTTATAGCGACCCTTAATTTGAAATTTATTCTTTGCACTCTCCTGCAGTGCTTTTGCCTGAGTTGTTTTATATAAACTTCTAAAAACATATTTAGCCTGATTACTATTGTAAGTTGAAACTAAATCATAATTTTCTGAAAGTGAAGATAAGTCTAATTTATTAAATAAATGCTTTCCAAAAGGTTCTGCTCTAAGGAAAATAATTCGCCCTTTTAAAGGATCTATTGTCAATCCTGGATAAAAATCAAAAAAACCATCGCCTCCATTTTGAGGGTCATTTGTATAATTCAATTTATCCAAATCAAAAACTTTTAATAATGGTGTATCTGCAACATCAGAGGGAAGTGCGTCTGAACCAGCTTGTGTAATGTAATTTAACGGTGATGGGTCAGTATATAAAATATTTAATTTAAAATCTTCTTGTTGCAATTGATATCCTCCAGGAATTTGATAAATATTTTTCATCATTAAATTCCACGTTGGCATAGTAAATTTAGGATCAACACCACCTATTTGATATTCTGAAACTGTTAAATTACTTTTTAAAAGTTTTAATATTAACGCCTGAGAATTAGGTATACCGCCCGAACTAACATTAGTAGCATCCACACCATCTGTCCCAAATTCCCCAACCTGATAAACCTGATCTCCGATTGTATATTGATATGCAACTGCTAAAACTTCATCATTAGCCAAACGTTGATTAAGCGAAATATAACCCAGCTGCGGATGAAATGTATATTCAGAAGATGTTAATTTTCTTGCATTTTCTAATTTTGCAAAGTCAACACCTTCGGCCATTCCTGTTATATTAAACCCATTAGAAGCAGTTGAAACATCTCGAATAGAACTATTCAAAAAATTACTACCAATATTACTTGGATCAAATTTATTATTAGTATTACTAGAAGGTGTATCTGGAGATACATTATAAAAATTAGGGTTAGATACCAAATTAACATGAACTGTTTCTTCTGGCAAAACATTTGTCAATGGTCCTTCTCCAATATCTTGTAAAGCTACAATGTTTCTTAAATTATTTTCAGTTGAATTAACCCTATTTTGTTTGTTAGTAACCCAAACTTCAATTCTGTTAATTTGAACTCTAGAATTTATGTAAGGAAATGTTTCTAAAGCCTTGTCGTATTTATCTCTAAAATATTGGGATAAAAAATAGTGTCGGTCCACATCATAATCCAACGCAAATAATTCAAAATCTTGCAAAGTTCCTCCACCTTGAGCAGTAACTGATTTTGTTTGTGATTTTTGTTCAGAAAAAACACCTGTAAAAGTGGTTTTGCCAAATTGTAACTGAGCTTTTATTCCAAATAAATTTTGAGCACCTCGTATTAAAGAATTTGAAAGTGGAAAACTAACATTACCTACCTCGATCTTCTGTATAATATCATCCTCCGTTGGTGTGTATTCTAGTTTTATTAAATTTTGAAAAGCAAAAGTTGATTGCGTATCATAATTAATATTAACATTCAATCGTGTACCCACTTTTCCCTGAAGTCCTACACTAATTCTTTGATTAAAATCAAAACTAGTGGTCTTTCTGTTTCGGGGAGAAAAAGAAGGATTATCTTGTTTAGTAAAACGAACTCCTAAATCTAATTCCACAGAACCTGTGGGCTTTATATCAATAGTATTACCTCCAAAAATTGTTTCAAAAAATTTAGAATTCACGTAATATCGAGGTAATAAATCTCTTTTTGCTTGCTCTGAGCCTGCTTTTTTACCATCAATTGCATCCGACTTCTCTTGATAATATTTTCTCATCTGTTCACGCAAAACCAATTCTTGATATTGTTTTGGCGTTAAAATCATAGGATAGTTGATACTATAACCATCAACACTACTTGTAAAAATATACCTATCTGTAGCTGAATCATAGGTATATTTATCAATTATACTTGCAGGATTTGGCATTTTAAGTTTACCTAAATCAACACCTGTTTTAACAGAATCTTTTTTTTCTTCATCTACCTGAGCTTGTAGTGAAAACGAAAAAAGCATACAAAAGAATGCAAGGCTATATTTTAATTTACTAACCGTTTTTATGATATTTTTTTTCAAGTTTTATAAATTTTTTAAAGCTTGTTTTATTAAGTTTTCTACAGAGGCATTTGGGGTATCTCTTATAATTTTATCTATCACTTTTTCGGCCGCTTTTTTTGCAAAACCTAAAACCTCTAAAGCAGATAACGCTTCATCTTTATTTGTATTGCTTTCAACCACAGAAACTTCATCCAAATTGTACACTTTTAACACTTTTTCTTTCAAATCTAAGATAATTCGTTGTGCTGTTTTAGCTCCAATTCCTTTCATCGATTGAATCGTAGCCACATCATTAGCAGCAATAGCCTGAATAATCTGAGCTGGCGCCAAAGATGACAACATAGTTCTTGCTGTACTTGCTCCTACACCTGAAACCGAAAGTAACAATTTAAAAAGTTCTCTTTCTTGCTTTTCAACAAATCCAAACAAACTATGCGAATCCTCTTTTACTTGAAGAAAAGTGTATAATTTCAAACTCTCTGAATCTGGAATTAACGAAAAAGTATGCAATGAAATATGAATATGATAGCCCACACCATTGCAGTCAATTACAACTTCGGTAGGTGTTTTTTCAACTAATCTTCCTTGAATGTGCGCTATCATATTATCAATTATCTGTTTTGTTTTCTATTTTTCTCTTGTGCATCTACAACAGCAACTGCCGCCATATTGACCATTTCTTCAACACTTGCACCTAATTGGAACACGTGAACTGGTTTGTCTAATCCTAAAATAATTGGTCCAATTGATTCCGCCTTGTTCAACTCTTTCAGCAACTTATAGGTAATATTTGCTGCATCTAAATTAGGAAAAATAAGTGTATTTACTTTTTTATTTACCAATTTCGAAAATGGGAACTTATTTTTAAGCATATCTGGATTTAATGCAAAATCCGTCTGAATTTCTCCATCAACAATTAAATCAGGAAAATTTTCGTGAAGATATGCTACTGCTTGACTCACTTTACTTGGCCCTTCATTGTGTGATGAACCAAAATTTGAGTAAGACACCATTGCAATTACAGGTTCCATTCCAAACATTTTAACGGTTTTAGCCGTCATTAAAGCAATTCTCGCTAATTCTTCAGCTGAAGGATTTGGATTGATTGCAGTATCCGATAAGAAAATCGGACCTCTTGCTGTCATCATCATATTCGTAGTAGCAATTTTAGAAACCCCTGGAGCTTTATCAATCAATTGCATTACTGGCTTAATAGTGGTTGGATAACTTCTTGAATATCCTGTAACCATAGCATCGGCTTCACCTGTATTCACCATCATTAAACCGAAATAGTTACGCTCACGCATCCATTTTTCGGCATCTAACAAAGTAATTCCTTTACGCTTTCTGGTTTCCCAAAAATGATTAGCATACTCTAATCTTTTTGCTTCCGATTCTTTTGTTTTTGGATCAAAAATTGGCACTTCGGTATCAAAACCAATTTCTGCTTTTAACTCTTTAATGATTTCTTGATTTCCTAATAAAATTGGGAAACCAATACCTTCTTCGTGCACAATTTGAGCTGCTTTTAACACATCGATTTGATCTGCTTCCGCAAAAATGATACGTTTTGGATTTGTTCTTGCTCTGTTGGTTAACAAACGAATCATTTTGTTATCAGAACCCATACGTTCTAATAATTCGTCTTTGTATTTTTCCCAATCGGTAATTGGAGCTGTTGCCACACCTGATTCCATAGCGGCTTTTGCTACTGCTGGTGGAACTGCTGCAATTAATCTTGGATCAAAAGGCTTTGGAATGATATAATCGCGACCAAACGTTAATTTTGTTTCGCCATACGCAATATTTACTTGCTCTGGAACTGATTCTTTCGCTAATTCTGCTAAAGCGATAACAGCTGCTTTCTTCATTTCCTCATTAATTTTAGTCGCCCTAACATCTAAAGCACCTCTAAAAATAAATGGGAAACCTAATACATTATTCACTTGGTTAGGATGATCAGAACGGCCTGTTGCCATAATGATATCTTTACGCGTATCGATAGCTAAGTTGTAATTGATTTCTGGTGTAGGATTTGCCATCGCGAAAACAATAGGATTATCTGCCATTGACAATAACATTTCAGGCGTAACGATATCTCCAGATGACAATCCGATAAATACATCGGCACCTTTCATAGCATGTGCTAAATCGTCATAATGTTTATCAGTTGCATAAACACGTTGCATATCTGAAACTCTTGGATCGTCTTTTCTTAAGGCTCCTTTACTGTTGAACATGACAACATTTTCTGGTTTCACTCCGAAAGCAACATATAAATTAGCACAAGCAATCGCAGCCGAACCTGCTCCAGAAATGACCATTTTCACTTCTTCCATTTTCTTCCCTGCCAATTCTACTGCGTTCAATAAAGCGGCTGACGAAATAATAGCAGTTCCGTGTTGGTCATCGTGCATTACAGGAATATTCAACTCTTCTACCAAACGTCTTTCAATTTCGAAAGATTCTGGTGCTTTGATGTCTTCTAGGTTAATTCCTCCAAAGGTTGGTGCGATATTTTTTACCGTTGCAATGAATTCTTCAATGTCTTTTGTTCCCACTTCGATATCAAATACATCAATATCAGCGAAGATTTTGAACAACAAACCTTTTCCTTCCATTACAGGTTTTGAAGCTTCTGGACCAATATCTCCTAAACCTAAAACTGCGGTTCCGTTTGAGATTACAGCTACTAAATTTCCTTTTGCGGTATATTTATAAACGTTGTTAACGTCTTTTTCAATTTCTAAACAAGGTTCTGCTACTCCTGGAGAATAAGCCAAAGCTAAATCTCTTTGTGTAGCATATTTTTTGGTGGGAACAACCTGAATTTTTCCAGGTGTAGGTTTTGCGTGATATAATAAGGCTTCTCTACGTTTACTATCTTTATGCATGATTTTTTTATTTTACTAACTTACAAATATAAGGGTATACGTATAAAATGAGAAATTATTTTGGCATTCTTTTGAAAAAAGTTTCGAGAAATATTACAACAAAAAACAGTTATTTCTTCACCAAACCCTTCACCTTCTTAAAACCCGTCATCAACAAAACGGCTACTAATCCAAATGCGATTCCAACGCCAAATTCAGCTATTGTTGATGGAACGCTATGTGGAATTAAATGATGAATGTATTCGATATTATGCATGAAAATTCCTCCTGAAACTAGGATAAGTGCAATCGTTCCTAATACAGCAAGTCCTTTAATCACTAATGGTAAAGCTTTGATTAGAGTTTCTCCAAAAGAAGACATAAATCCTTTATTATCCGATTTTCGCATCAAATAAAAACCAGCATCGTCCATACGCACAATTAAAGCTACGATTCCGTAAACTCCAATAGTTGCTAAAATAGCTACTATACTAACACTAATAATTTGGGTAATAAGGTCATGTTGTTTTTCCATTGCTGTTCCTAGAGCGATGATAACAATTTCAAGCGAAAGAATAAAATCGGTTTTAATAGCCGAACTTACTTTTGCTTTTTCAGAATATTCGTCACTTTCTTCCAATTTACTTTCTGCAATTACTTCCTCCACTTTTTTAGCACGATGAAAAAAGTATTCGATAATTTTTTCTACACCTTCGTAGGCTAAGTAAACTCCTCCAATGATTAAAGCCGCTTTAATAGCTGGCGGATACAACCAATTCAAAACAAAAACAACTGGAAGAATAATCAATTTATTGATAAACGAACCCTTTGTAATTGCCCACAACACCGGAATTTCTCTTGAAGCTAAAAATCCCGTTGCTTTTTCGGCATTCACTGCTAAGTCGTCTCCTAAAATTCCTGCTGTTTTTTTGGTTGCTAATTTACTTGTCATTGCCACATCGTCCATCAATGCAGCGATATCGTCTAAGATTGCGAAAAATCCTGATGCCATAATTTTATTTTTTCTTTTTAATAACTCTCAAAACTACAGTAAAGTTTTGAAATTGAAAATATTTTTTGTCTGAAAAACACAATACCATTTTATTTTTTCAAGAAATTGATATTACGAAGTAAGCCTTCATATTTCGTTCTTTTAACTGCTGAATTTTTGAATACTTTCTGAAAAGTATCCACCGTGATTTCCTCCCAATCCGCTTTTGAGAAGTTTAAAATATCTGGATTCGCTTGAAAAAGCGGTTCATTATGTGGTTTTGAAAATCTATTCCAAGGACAAACATCTTGGCAAACATCGCAACCAAACATCCAATCGTCAAATTTACCTTTCATTTCTTGTGGCAAATTATCTTTCAATTCAATAGTGAAATACGAAACACATTTACTTCCATCTACCACATAAGGCGCCACAATAGCTTCCGTAGGACAAGCATCTAAACAAGCGGTACAACTTCCACAATGATCAGTTGTTGGTGAATCATATTCTAATTCCAAATCGATAATCAATTCAGCAATAAAATAAAACGAACCTACTTTTTGCGTGATGAGATTGCTGTTTTTTCCAACCCAACCCAAGCCGCTTTTTGCCGCCCAAGCTTTATCCAAAACCGGTGCTGAATCCACAAAAGCTCTTCCTGAAACTTCGCCAATTTCAGTTTGGATGAAATGCAATAATTCTTTTAATTTCTCTTTAATTACGTGATGATAATCTTGTCCGTAAGCGTATTTGGAGATTTTATACGAATCCTCATTTTGAATTTCGGAAGGATAATAATTCAATAATAACGAAATCACACTTTTAGCATCATCTACCAAAAGCGTTGGATTCAGTCGTTTTTCAAAATGATTTTCCATGTAACTCATTTGACCGTTCATTTGGTTATTCAACCAATTTTCAAGCCTTGGAGCTTCTTGTTCCAAAAAGCCAGCTTTAGAAATACCGCATGACAAAAAGCCGAGGCGTTGGGCTTCGGCTTTTATCAACTTTGTGTATTTTTCTTTATTGTTTATCAAACTAAAATAAACCTCCTTGAATATTATTCTTTATCTTACCCAAATGTTTGTATGCTTTTTCAGTAACTTCTCTTCCGCGAGGTGTTCGCATTATGAAACCTTCTTGAATTAAAAACGGTTCATATACTTCTTCGATGGTTTCGCCACTTTCAGAAACTGCGGTTGCCAATGTAGTTAAACCAACTGGACCTCCTTTGAATTTATCGATAATTGTAGATAGAATTTTATTATCCATTTCGTCTAATCCGTGAGCATCTACATTTAAAGCTTTTAGAGCAAATTTAGCGATTTCAACGTCGATTTTTCCATTTCCTTTGATTTGAGCAAAATCGCGGACACGACGCAATAAAGCATTGGCGATACGAGGTGTTCCCCTACTTCTTCCTGCGATTTCAATAGCCGCTTCCATTGTAATTGGCATCTTTAAAATAGATGAACTACGTTGTACAATTGTGGTTAATAATTCGGTGTTGTAATATTGTAATCTGCTTTGAATTCCGAAACGAGCTCGCATTGGTGCTGTTAATAATCCTGAACGAGTTGTTGCACCGACTAAAGTAAATGGATTCAAATTGATTTGAACGGTTCTTGCATTTGGACCCGATTCAATCATAATATCAATCTTAAAATCTTCCATTGCCGAATACAAATATTCCTCAACAATTGGACTTAAACGATGAATTTCGTCAATAAATAAAACATCGCGTTCTTCTAAATTGGTTAACAATCCAGCTAAATCTCCAGGTTTATCTAAAACAGGACCTGAAGTAATTTTGATTCCTACTCCTAATTCGTTTGCTAAAATATTTGCCAACGTTGTTTTTCCTAAACCTGGAGGTCCATGAAACAACGTGTGATCTAATGCTTCTTTTCGCAAATTAGCCGCTTTTACAAAAACAATTAAGTTTTCTAAAACTTGTTCTTGTCCAGAAAAATCATCGAAACTTAGCGGACGTAATGCCTTTTCGATATCAATATCTTGCGGAGAATAGGATTCTTTATTGGGATTCAAATTATCGTTCATAAAAGCAAAGATAAGTAAAGTTATAAAACAAAAACCTCTCCGATTGGAGAGGTTTATATATTGTGGAAAAAATCTTAATGGTGTAAAACTTCTTCTCCTTCTTTCATTGGTGTAACTTGAGTAACAAAATCTTCATCGTGACCTGGTTTACTATAATCATAAGGCCATCTGTGAACTTCAGGAATTTCTCCAGGCCAGTTACCGTGAATATGCTCCACTGGTGTAGTCCATTCTAAAGTATTCGATTTCCATGGGTTTTGAGTTGCTTTCTTACCGTAGAAAATGCTGTAGAAGAAGTTCCAGAAGAATACGATTTGGAACGCTGCTCCAACGATTGCAAAAACTGTAATCAATACATTAACATCAGCTAATTCATCGAATAATGGGAAAGCTGAATTGGTGTAGTAACGTCTTGGTAAACCAGCCATTCCAATAAAGTGCATTGGGAAGAAAACTCCGTAAGCACAAATAGCCGTTACCCAGAAATGAACATAACCTAAGTTTTTATTTAACATTCTTCCGAACATTTTAGGGAACCAGTGGTAAACACCAGCAAAGAATCCGTATAATGCAGAGATACCCATTACTAAGTGGAAGTGAGCCACTACGAAATATGTATCGTGAACGTTAATATCCAAAGTTGAATCTCCAAGAATAATACCTGTTAAACCTCCAGTGATGAAAGTAGATACTAATCCGATAGAGAATAACATAGCAGGATTTAATTGTAAGTTACCTCTCCATAATGTAGTAATATAGTTAAATGCTTTTACTGCAGATGGAATTGCAATCAACAATGTTGTAAAAGTAAATACTGAACCTAAGAAAGGATTCATACCTGATACGAACATGTGGTGACCCCAAACAATAGTTGATAAGAATGCAATTGCTAAGATAGAAGCAATCATCGCACGGTAACCAAAGATTGGTTTTCTAGAGTTTGTTGCAATAATTTCAGAAGTAATACCTAAAGCAGGTAATAATACGATGTAAACTTCAGGGTGACCTAAGAACCAAAATAAGTGCTCGAATAATACTGGAGAACCACCTTGGTAATGTAAAACTTCACCTTGAATAAAAATATCTGACAAGAAGAATGATGTTCCAAAACTTCTATCGAAGATTAGTAATAATGCCGCAGAGAATAATACTGGGAAAGACACGATACCAATAATAGCTGTTACGAAGAAAGCCCAAACAGTTAATGGTAATCTTGTCATTGTCATTCCTTTTGTTCTTAAGTTGATTACGGTTACAACATAATTCAAAGATCCCATTAAAGAAGATGCAATGAAAATAGCCATAGAAGCCAACCATAACGTCATACCTAAACCAGATCCAGGAATAGCTTGTGGCAAAGCACTTAAAGGAGGATAAATTGTCCAACCTGCAGAAGCTGGCCCAGATTCTACGAATAAAGAACAAATCATGATAACACAAGAAACGAAGAACAACCAAAAAGATAGCATGTTCATGAATCCTGAAGCCATATCACGTGCTCCAATTTGTAATGGAATTAATAAGTTACTAAATGTACCACTCAAACCAGCGGTAAGTACAAAGAATACCATAATTGTTCCGTGGATAGTTACCAATGCAAGGTAAATATCGTTACGCATTACACCATCTGGTGCAAAATTATCTCCCAAGAAAATCTTGAATACTTCAAAAGATTCTTCTGGCCATGCAATTTGCATACGGAAGAATAAAGATAAAACAACTCCAACAATACCCATCAATAAACCTGAAATAAGGTATTGCTTTGCTATCATTTTGTGATCAAGACTAAAGATGTATTTAGTGATGAAAGTTTCTTTATGATGACCGTGATCGTGTGACATACTAATTCTATTATATTTAATATAAAATAACTTATTTAATAACTTGAGCTACAACTTTAGCTGAATCAACAGCTACTGCATTAGTAGCTTCTGCTGGAGCAGCAGCAGGCGCAGGAGCATTAGCTTCTTTCCATTGTTGTGCTAATGTAGGTTTTTCAGCTAACCATTTTTTGAAATCTGCTGGTGTATCAACAACAATTTTCATTTGCATGTTGTAGTGAGACGCACCACAAATCTTATTACATAATAATAAATAATCAAATGTATAAGGATCTAAAGCAGTTCCACCTTCAGCAACAATTTTTTTACTGTTCTCAGTACGGATTTTATTAATTTTATTCACTTTAGCCATAATAGCTTCATCATTTCTCATATCAGCTGTTGTAACTGTTGGAGTAAATGCAAATTGAGTAATCATACCTGGCACACAATTCATTTGCGCTCTAAAGTGAGGCATATAAGCAGAGTGTAATACATCTTGAGAACGCATTTTGAAAATTACTTTTTTACCAACAGGTAAATGTAATTCAGTAACTACTTTATCATCTTGAGCAGCTGGATCAGCTAAGTCAACACCTAAAGTATTGATTCCTTCAATTAATCTAACATTAGCTTTTCCTAACGTTTTATCATCACCTGCATAACGAGCTTCCCAACCAAATTGTTTTGCATATAATTCGATTACGATAGCATCTTGCTTGTCTTCTTCATCAACAAACATAATGTTATTCCAAGTATATAAACCATACATGATTAAACCTGCTAAAACGATAACTGGGATAATTGTCCAAATTGCTTCTAACTTGTTGTTATCAGCAAAATATAATGCTTTTTGCCCTTCTTTACCTCTGTATTTGAAAGCAAAGTAGTGCAATAAAAACTGAGTAATAGTTTGAACGAAGAAAATCAAAGCCATTGAAATAGCCATTAAACTATCAACATCTTTACCATGTTCAGAAGCAGGAGTACCTAATACTAAATCACTCCAAGAATATAATGAATAAATAGTGAATACATAAATGAAACCAACAAAGGCAAACATCAAGTAACCATTAACACTATTATCTCTGTCATTAGCAATTTCGTCATTGTCTGAAGAACCGCCAATTTGGGTTAAATCAAAAATTTTAGTTAATTGCCAAACTGCAATACCGACTAGAACTAAAATTATAAATACCAAGAAACTTGTCATTTTTATTTCTTTTTAACTATTAATAATGAAAATGCTTACTTTCCTCAATTAAAGGATTTCCTTTTGGAACTAATGGAGCCTTAGTTAAAGCTGAGAACACAACGAAAATGAATAAACCTAAGAAGAACATTAAAGATCCTATTTCAGGAATACCAATAAACCATTGATCACCAACTGTTGCAGGCATAATCATATTGAAGAAATCAATATAATGACCACATAAAATTACGATACCAGCCATTACAACAATCCAAGTCAAACGTTTGAAATCTGTGTTGATTAAGATTAATAATGGGAAGATAAAGTTCATTGCTAACATTCCGAAGAATGGTAATTTGTAGTGCTCGATTCTAGTTACGAAATATGTAACCTCTTCTGGAATATTTGAATACCAAATCAACATGAATTGAGAGAACCATAAATATGTCCAGAAAATACTGATACCAAACATAAATTTAGCTAAATCATGTATATGACTTGTATTTACATATTCTAAATATCCTTTAGATTTTAAGTATAATGTAATCATTGCAATTACTGTAATACCACTTACAAAGAAACTTGCAAATACATACCATCCAAATAAAGTACTATACCAGTGAGGATCAACTGACATAATCCAATCCCAAGACATAATAGATTCTGATACAATAAAGAAAACTAAGAAAGCCGCAGCCATTTTGAAGTTTTTCTTGTAGAATGTATTATCAGAAGCGCTATCTTGAGCTAATGAATTTTTTCTAGAAAAATGACGGTATAAATTCCAAACGATTAAGAAAACAGCTGCTCTACCTAAGAAGAAAGGCACGTTTAAGTATCCCGATTTTAAATCAATTAATTTGTCATATTTTACACTTGTTTTGTCAATAACTTCTGGATCCATCCAAACAAATAAATGATTAAAATGCATTCCAGCAGCAACTAATAAAACAAAGAAAATAATAGAACCTGGCAATAAATAAGCTGTAATACCTTCCATAACTCTGAACAAAATTGGAGACCAACCTGCTTGTGCAGCATATTGAATAGCATAAAAAGCTAAAACCCCTACAGAAATTAACATGAAGAAGATACAAGCTACGTATAAAGCAGCCCAAGGTTTATTTTGTAATTGGTGTAGAACGTGTTCTAAATGTGCTTTATGATCATCATGAGAATGAGCATCTGCTTTAGCATGAGCATCATGATTATCAGCGTGAGCCTCTTTTTCTGCTACCATTTTTTTAGCTGTTTCGTAATCTACACCTATAACTTTTGCAGAATCAGAAACATGATTATCTACCACAACAACAGCAGAATCAACTACAGCAGCAGAATCAGCTACTACATGAGTTTCAGCAACATGAGCTTCTGTAGCATGAGGAGCAACTTTCTCTACATGAGCAGCTTCATGACCGTGATGACTATCTGCTAATAATTTCTCAACATCCTCAATTGTTTTTGGAGCATTTAAGAATCCAATTACAATACCTACAACTCCAAGAGCCATTAGGACGAATGAAAAAGTTTTTAATTTACTTGAAAACGTGTACATATCTATTATTTTCAAAA
>JACCDZ011224740.1_pt1 | contig 47487 bp, 37 predicted proteins | sample 7449551 | NCBI WGS metagenome assembly JACCDZ01 (sample SAMN15323452, study PRJNA562643) | freshwater metagenome | isolation source: river surface water | place: USA:Blue River Watershed | collected 2017-08-18
GGCGCCGGGGAGACGACCGGAGCCGGAGCCGGAGCCGGAGCCGGAGCCGGCGTAGGGGCGGGCGCGCCCACCGGGCCCTCGGCGCTCTTGAAGATCTTCAGGAACTGGGCCTGGGTCTGGACCACGCCGCTGTAGTCGTTGATCGAGCCGATGCCGGTGCGGTCCTGCGCCCGGTCACGCTGGTAGGACCAGTAGCCGATCATGCCGGTGCCGTTGGCCTTGGCGTGGTTGGCGACGGTCTGCGCGTCGGCCAGCGTGAAGACGGTGTAGTCGTCGTTGACGCCGATCATCGGCGTCATGCCGGACATGGCGTGGATCTGGGCGCGGGTCTTGGACGGGTACAGGCCGGCCAGCTGGTTGATGGTGGCCTCGTAGCCGTTGATGACCGCCTGGCCCATGGTGGAAGGCGAGACCATGGTGCGCAGGTTCTCGGCGCCGAAGGTCATGAGCATCACGTTGACGCGGTCCACCTGCACGCCGGCGGCGATGGTCGATCGCATCATCGCCATGCCGTCGGCCTGCAGGCCGTTGAGCCAGGCGGGGAGCGTGAACGAGGTCTGCAGGTCCGGGTACTTGGCCTTCAGGCGCTTGAGCACGCGGTTGCGGCGGTCGGTACCGGTAGTGTTTTTGAGCTGGTGGCCTTCCACGTCCCAGTCGATGCGGCGGGTGCCGGAATCGGTGATCAGCTTGTCCATCAGGGCGAACATCTGGTCGTCCGAGCAGGCGATTTCGGCATAGGTGCCGTCGGCGCCGCCCATGGAGATGATCAGGTTGCCGCCCGCGGCCTGGTAGTTGCGGGCGTCGCCCATGCGGTCGGTGATGTAGGGGTCGAAGGCGCAGCTGCCGCGGGTGACGGCGAAGGCCAGGGTGGTGTGGGTCAGGCCGTCGTTGCGGAGCGAGTCGACCATGGAGCCGGGGCTGTAGCCCTGGAAGTAGGGGGTGATCTCGGCGGCGGAGGCTGCTCCAGCGCCCAGGGCACCGATGACGGCCAGGGCGGCGCCGGCAATGGCGGCGCGGCGGGCTGCGCGATGGGGGCGGGCGGCCAGTCGGGAGTTGGTAGAAATCAGTTGTTCGCGTCGTTGCATGTCAGATGGGTCCTGCGGCGTCATTCAGACGACCTGGGTTCGGTTTCATCGGGCAAGGCTTCGCCCAGCCCATGAACAGACGAGCTGCTGCATGTGGAATGGAGGGGGAGCCGCGGAAAACCGCCTGTTCTTGTCGTGGCCTCGGGCCACACCCCGGAGCGGGGTTGATGTCAGGCGATGGATGAACTGTAGTAGGACCCGTCCGACGGGATGTAGGAATGTTCTGCTGAACCGTAAGCGGATGGCTCAGGTCTTACAGAAGGGCTGGGGGTTGAGCTCATACGGAGGAGAAGAACTTACGGACTGAAACCGGCGAGCCGCCCCGGAATGCGGGCTTCGAGGGGTCCCGCAGGCTTGAGGCCCGCCTCCATCCTGCCCGGTAGCCAGGAACCTTCTTACTGCCCGGAAAGGCCCGAAAACCAGGTTCTCGATGGAGCAAAATCAGCGGATGCAGTACCACTTCATCGCCAACCAGCCCGAACCGGCCAGCAACGGCCGCACCCTGCCGGTCATCGATCCGTCGGACGGCCAGGCTTATGACGAGATCCAGCGCGGCACGGCCGAGGACCTGGACCGGGCGGTGCAGGCGGCGCGCCGCTGCCACGAGGGCGCGTGGAGCAAGCTGAGCGCCGCCGAGCGCGGGCGGCTGCTGATGCGCCTGTCGCAGAAGGTGGCCGAGCATGCCGAGGAACTGGCCCTCATCGAGCAGCGAGATTGCGGCAAGCCCACCAAGCAGGCCCGCGCCGACGCCCTCGCCCTCGCCCGCTACTTCGAGTTCTACGCCGGTGCCTGCGACAAGCTTCATGGCGAAACCCTTCCCTACCTCGACGGCTACAGCGTCCTCACCTGGCGCGAGCCCCACGGCGTCACCGGCCACGTCATTCCGTGGAACTACCCGATGCAGATCTTCGGCCGCAGCGTCGGCGGCGCCCTGGCCGCGGGCAACGTCTGCGTGGTCAAGCCCTCGGAGGATGCCTGCCTGTCCCTGCTGCGGGTCGCGCAGCTGGCCGCGGAGTGCGGCTTCCCGGCGGGCGCGATCAACATCGTGACCGGCTACGGCCATGAGGTGGGCGACGCCCTCGCCCGCCACCCGGGCATCGACCACATCTCCTTCACTGGCAGCCCGCGCGTGGGCACCCTGATCGAGCAGGCCGCCGCCGAGCGTCATTGCCCGGTGACCCTCGAACTGGGCGGCAAGAGCCCGCAGATCCTGTTCGACGACGCCGACATCGACGCCGCCTTGCCCATGGTGATCAACGCGATCGTGCAGAACGCCGGCCAGACCTGCTCCGCGGGCTCGCGCCTGCTGGTGCAGGAAGGCCTCTACGAGCAGGTGCTCGAGCGCCTGGGTGAGGCCTTCACCCGGCTGCGGGTCGGCCCGGCGACGATGGACCTGGACGTGGGTCCCCTGATCCGCGCGAGCCAGCAGCAGCGGGTGTGGGACTTCCTGGCCGACGCGCAGGTGGCCGGCATCCCGATGGTGGCCCAGGGCCAGATCGTGGACGAGGCGCCCGACACCGGCTTCTACCAGGCCCCCACCCTGCTGCGCGACGTGCCGGTGGACCACCGCCTCGCGCAGGAGGAGGTGTTCGGCCCGGTTCTGGCCGCGATGAGCTTCCGTGACGAGGACCATGCGGTGCAACTGGCCAACGCCACGCCCTTCGGCCTGGTGACCGGCATCTGGACCCGCGACGGCGGCCGCCAGCTGCGCATGGCCAAGCGCGTGCGGGCCGGCCAGATCTTCATCAACAACTACGGCGCCGGCGGCGGCGTGGAGCTGCCCTTTGGCGGCTACCGCTCCTCCGGCCACGGGCGCGAGAAGGGCTTCGAGGCGCTGTACGGGTTCACCGTGCTCAAGACGGTGGCCATCCGCCACGGCTGATCGGCCGCAGGCACGTCAACCCCTTCGCCCACGGCTCTTCGCCCACGGTTCCTCGTCCGGCGGCCCCTCCCGTGTGGGGCCATTCCCTCACCCCGGACCGGACGAGGCCGCTCGGCCCACAATCCACGCCATGCGCGGCTCCGTCATCCCCCTGCTGGCCCAACGCCCCGCCGGGCTTGCCGTGGCGGTGCCTGCCAGTGCGCCGTCCGCTGAGGGCACGCTGCTGGACGCGCGCGGGCGGCCCTTGCGGGACCTGCGCATCAGTGTCACCGACCGCTGCAACTTCCGCTGCAGCTACTGCATGCCCAAGGCGGTCTACGACAGCGCGCACGCCTTCCTGCCCCAATCGGAGTTGCTGCGGTTCGAGGAGATCACCCGCCTGGCCCGCGTTTTCCTGGGCCTGGGGGTGCGCAAGATCCGCCTCACCGGCGGCGAGCCCCTGCTGCGGCGCGGCCTCGAGGACCTGGTGGCCCAGCTGGCGGCTCTGCGCGGGCCGGATGGCCTTGCGCCCGACCTCACCCTGACCACCAACGGCTCGCTGCTGGCGCGCAAGGCCGCTGCGCTCAAGGCCGCCGGCCTGCGACGGCTCACCGTGAGCCTGGACGCGCTCGATGACGCCGTCTTCCGGCGCATGAACGACATGGACTTCCCGGTGGCCGACGTCCTGGCGGGCATCGACGCCGCGCTCACGGCCGGCCTGGGTCCCGTCAAGGCGAACATGGTGGTCAAGCGCGGCGTCAACGACCACGAGATCCTGCCCATGGCGCGGCATTTCCGCGGGCGCGGGGTGACGCTGCGCTTCATTGAGTACATGGACGTGGGCAGCACCAACGGCTGGCGCATGGACGAGGTGCTGCCGGCCGACGAAATCGTGCGGCGCATCGCCGCCGAGATGCCCCTGGCCCCCCTGCCCCCCAGCGCCCCGGGCGAGACCGCCCGGCGCTGGGCCTATGCCGACGGCGGCGGCGAGATCGGCGTCATCGCCAGCGTGAGCCAGGCCTTCTGCGGCGACTGCAATCGAGCGCGCCTGTCGACCGAGGGCCAGCTCTATACCTGCCTGTTTGCGCACCAGGGGCATGACCTGCGCAGCCTGCTGCGCGGGAACACGGCGGGCGCTGCCCCGGCAGGCGAAGGCACGGGCGTTTCCGACGAGGACCTGGCCGCCGCCATCGCCGGGCTCTGGCAGGGCCGCTCGGACCGCTACTCCGAGCTGCGCGCGGCGCGGCAGGACGCCCCCGCGGCCGGCACGGGGCCGGCTGCCGATACGCGCCGCGTGGAAATGAGCTACATCGGCGGATGATCGCCGCCCGAGACATCACCGGGCTGGTGCTGGCCGGCGGGCAGGACACACGCATGGAAGGCGTCGACAAGGGCCTGCTGCCGCTGGCGGGCCGCCCTCTGGCCTGGCATGCGCTCGAGCGCCTGCGGCCGCAGGTCAGAACGCTCGCAATCAGCGCGAACCGGAACCTTCAGGATTACCGCGGGCTGGGCGTACCGGTGTGGCCGGACCTGGAGATGGGCCGGGCCGCATTCCCGGGTCCTCTGGGCGGAGTGCTGGCGGGGCTGTCGGCATGCCCCACCGAGTGGCTGATGGTCGTGCCCTGCGATGCGTCTTTCTTCCCGCAAGACCTGGTGGCACGGCTGGCGGCAGGAATCACCGCGCGAGAGAACGGATCGGCGCCGATGGCGGTGGCCTGGAGCCGCTCTGCGTCGCGCGCCTCACTCACAGGGTCTCAGGGGGCCGAGGCACCGCAGGCGAAGGCACCTGCCCTGGACCCCGACAGCGGCCGCGACCCGCTGCCCTTGCGGCCGCAGCCCGTGTTTTGCCTGCTGCACCGGAACCTGAAGGAAGCACTGACCCGATTCCTCGCCGAGGGCGGGCAACGGGCCGGCGACTGGGCACGACGGGCCGGCGCGGTCCGGGTGGACTTCGATCGCCCCGGTATGGACGATCACGCCTTCCTGAACCTGAACCAGCCCGCCGACTTTCAGGTGGCCGAGGGTCTGGCCGCAACCCTCTACGCAGGCCAGGGCCGCTAGCGGAAGGCGCCTGGGAAGGCGTGCGCGCCGCAATGGCGCGCTCTGAACACCCCAGGCTCGGACCGTCAACCCCGCACGAGGTTCCGGCTCACCGCCTCGGCCTGCGGATCGGCCAGCCCCAGCAGCTCGCGCGCCGGAGGCACCGGCAGACGCAGGCCGTTCAGCCGCAGCAGCTGTCGCAGTTCGGTCAGGACGCGCAGGTCCAGGGTTTCGCCGGACGGGTCCGCCTTGCGCAACTCGCGCTCCCGCTCGATCAGGACCGCATCGAGCAGCTCGACGACCGGGCGGGGCAAGAAGAGGCCCCCGTCGAGCTCGGGGATGGCTTTGGGCAGCTGTCTCATCGCATGTCTCCAGAAAGGAACGGGATGAGGGCAGCCTAGGCCCGGGCCGGCAGCGCGCGTGTCGGCGCGCTTCCTTATTTCGCGATCAGCTCGGGGGCGCGCGCGGCGTCGGGGGACGCGGCCTGCGCCGGGGCCGGGCTCGGGGCAGCGGGCGCGGCCTGGCCGTGGGCGTCATGCCCATGGGCGGCGCCCTCCCGGGCCTCGGCCTTGTTCGCACCCGGCACCTTGTTACGGGCAAACAGGGTGTACATGGTGGGCACGACGAAGACGGTGAGCAGCGTGCCCAGGGACATGCCACCCACGATCACCCAGCCGATCTGCTGACGGCTCTCGGCACCGGCGCCGGTCGACAGCGCCAGCGGTACCGCGCCCAGCACCATGGCGCCGGTGGTCATGAGGATGGGGCGCAGACGCTGGCCGGCGGCCTTGACCACCGCGTCGATCATCGAAAGGCCCTCTTCCCGCAGCTGGTTGGTGAACTCCACGATCAGGATGCCGTGCTTGGTGATCAGGCCGACCAGGGTGATCAGGCCGATCTGCGAGTACACGTTCAGCGAACCGCCCGTCCACTTGAGCGCCAGCAGCGCCCCGATCATGGACATGGGCACCGACAGCATGATCACCATCGGGTCGATGAAGCTCTCGAACTGCGCCGCCAGCACCAGGAAGATGAAGAACAGCGCCAGAACGAACACCACCGCGAGCGCACCCTGCGAATTGCGGAACTCGCGGGAGGTGCCGTTGAGGTCGGTGGTGTAGCCGGGTTTGAGCACCTTGGCGGCGGTGGCGTTCATGAAGGCCAGCGCTTCGCCCAGGGCGTAGTCGGGCGCCAGGTTGGCGGTGATGGACGCCGAGCGGCGCTGGCCGAAGTGGTTCAGCTCGCGCGGGCTCACGCTCTCGCGCACCTTCACCAGGGCCGACAGCGGGATCATGGTCTCGTTGCGTCCACGCACCTGGATGTTCTCGATGTCCTCGGGCGTCGACCGGCCGCCGGTCTGCACCTGCACGATCACGTCGAACTGGTCGGCGTCGCGCTTGTAGCGGGTGACGATGCGGCCGCCCAGCATGGTCTCCAGGGCCCGGGCCACCACGTCCACGCCCACGCCCAGGTCGGCCGCCTTCTCGCGGTCGACCTCGATGCGCAGGTCGGGCTTGTTCAGGCGCAGGTCGGCGTCGGGCTGGATGAAGCCGGGGTTCTTGGCCATTTCGTCGAGGAACTGGCGCACCACCCGGTTGAGGTTTTCGTAGCTGTCCGAGGTCTGGATCACGAAGTTGACCGGCCGCTCACGAAAGCCCTGGCCCAGCGAGGGCGGGGTGATCACGAAGGCGTTGACGCCGGGCAGGCCGCCGACGCGTGGCCCCATTTCGCGGGCCACGTCGAGGGTGGAGCGGGTGCGCTCCTCCCAGGGCAGGGCGCGCAGCACTACGCTGCCTTGCGACACGGTGGGACTGCCGACGTTGCCGAAGACGCGGTCGAACTCCTTGTAGTTGGAGGCGATGCCCTCGATGCGGCGCACGTACCGGTCGGTGAACTCCAGGGTGGAGCCATCCGGCGCGTTGACGTTGACCAGCACCGTGCCCCGGTCCTCCATCGGCGCCAGCTCCTGCTTCATCGTCGGGAACACGGTGGCAATCCCCCAGGCGGCGGCGGCCATCATCAGCAGCACCAGCCAGCGCGCCTGGAGCAGCCACGCCAGGGGTCCGCGGGCGCCAGGACCGCCTGCGCGCGCGGTCACCACCCAGCGGATCAGACGCTCGTAGCCGGTGGACAGGCCTGTGAGCAGGCGCTCCATGCCACGGTCGAAGAAGTTGGGCTTGGGGTTGTGCCTCAGGAGCAGCGAGCACATCATGGGCGTGAGGGTCAGGGCGACGAAGCCCGAGACCACCACCGAGCCGGCCAGGGCCAGCGCGAACTCCACGAACAGGCGCCCGGTGCGTCCGGGGGTGAAGGCCAGGGGCGCGAAGACCGCCACCAGCGTCATGGTCATGGAGATCACCGCGAAGCCGATCTCCCGCGCGCCCTTGATGGCGGCGGCGAAGGGGGCCATGCCCTCCTCGATGTGCCGGAAGATGTTCTCCAGCATCACGATCGCGTCGTCCACCACCAGGCCGATGGCAAGCACCAGGGCCAGCAGCGTGAGCGTGTTGATGGTGAATCCGGCCAGCGCCATCATGGCGAAGGTGCCGATCAGGCTCACCGGGATGGTGATGATGGGGATGATGGAGGCCCGGACCGTGCGCAGGAAGAAGAAGATCACCAGCGCCACCAGCACCACCGCCTCGACGATGGTCTGGAAGACGTTCTTGACCGAGCGGTCGATGAAGACCGAGTTGTCGTTGGCAATCTCGACCGAGATCCCCGGTGGCAGATCCTGCTGCAGCCGCGGCAGCATGTCGCGCACGCCCTGCGACAGGGTCAGCGGGTTGGCGGTGGCCTGGCGGATCACGCCGGCCGAGATCGCCGGGCGGCCGTTGAGGCGCACCGCGCTGCGCTCGTCGGCCGGGCCTTCGCGCACCTGGGCCACGTCGCGCAGCTTCACCGGGAAGCCGCCCACATTGCGGATCACGATGTCCGCGAACTGGTTGGGCCGAATCAGGTCGGTCTGCGAGGTCACGCTGAATTCGCGCTGCTGGCTCTCGATGCGGCCAGCCGGCACCTCGAGGTTGTTGCGGCGGATCGCGTCCTCCACGTCCTGGGTGGTGAGCTTGTAGCCAGCGAGGCGGGAGGGGTCGAGCCAGACGCGCATGGCGTACTTGCGCTCGCCGAAGATGCGCACGTCGGCCACACCGGTCACCGTCTGCAGGCGCGGCTTGACGATGCGGTTGACAAGGTCGTTGATCTGCAGAGGCGTGTGGGTGTCGCTGGAGAAGGCCAGCCAGATCACCGGGAAGGCGTCGGCCTCGACCTTGGCGATCACCGGCTCGTCGATGGCCTGGGGCAGTCGGCCGCGGACGCGGGCAGTGCGGTCACGCACCTCGGCGGCGGCGGCGTCGGCGTCCTTCTCGAGGCGGAAGCGCACCGAGATCTGGCTTTGCTCGGCGCGGCTGATGGAGGTCAGCACGTCCACCGCGTCGATGCCGGCGATGGAGTCCTCCAGCACCTTGGAGATCTGCGACTCGACCACCTCGGCCGAAGCGCCCGGGTAGCGCACGCTGACGGTGACCACCGGCTCGTCGATCTTGGGGTACTCGCGCACCGAGAGGCGGTTGAAGCTCACCGCGCCGACCAGCAGCACGAGCAGGGAAAGCACGGTCGCCAGGACCGGGCGGCGGACGGAGAGTTCGGACAGCTGCATGGCGCGTGCCTCGGCTTACTTCTTGTCGACCATCGCCTGCAGGCAGGGGTTGGGGCCTTCGGGGCGCGCGCCGGCGCCAGGACGGCCACCCGGGCCGCCCGGACCGCCTGTGCGGCCACCGGGACCACCAGACCCCGCCGCCTGCGCGCCGGGACCGCGCCGGCCGGCGCCGGCGGCGGAGCCAGCCCCAGGTCCAGACGCAACGCCGGAAGCGGCAGCGGCCGGACCGCCTGCACCCCCCTGGCCGCCCGGACCACCACGGGCCGGCGCCTCGATCACCCGCAGCGGCGTGCCGTCACGCTGCAGCCGCTGCTGGCCGGCGGTGACGACCACGTCGCCGGGCTGCAGGCCTTCGAGGATCTCGACCTTGCCCGGAATGCGCAGGCCGACCTTGACCTCGGTGCGCTGGGACACCTTGGTGTCGCCCTCGCCGGGCACCACCTTGAACACGATCTGCCGGCCGCCCTGCGGCACCAGGGCCTCCTCAGGCACCACCATTGCCTTCTCGCGCTCGCCGAAGACGGCGGTGACGCGGGCGAACATGCCCGGGCGCAGCTGCATGCTGCGGTTGTCGATGCAGGCGCGCACGCCCACCGAGCGGCCGTTGGCGTCGACCAGCGGGTCGACCGCCTGCACCAGCGCCGGGAACTTGCGCCCTGGCAGCGCGTCGATGGCCACCATCGCGGTCTGGCCGCGCCGCACCTTGGCCTGGAAGCGCTCGGGCAGGCGGTAGTCGACCAGGATGGCGTCGAGGTCCTCGAGGTTGACGATGTCGGCGCCGTCCTTGAGGTAGTCGCCGACGTTCACGCTGCGCAGGCCCACCGTGCCGTCGAAGGGCGCGAGGATGCGCAGGCGGTCGGCGGTGGCGCGGGCCAGGGCGAGCTTGGCCTCGGCCACCTGCAGCGCGGCGCCGCTCTCGTCGACCGAGCGCTGGCTGATGAAGTTCTGCGCCACCAGCTCCTGGTTGCGCTTGTGGTTGGCGCGGGCGATGGACAGCTCGGCCTCGGCCTGGGCCACCTGGGCACGGGGCAGCTGGTCGTCGAACTGCACCAGCAGCTGGCCCTTCTGCACCCGCTCGCCGTCGCGGAAGTTGATCTTGCCCACACGGCCACTCACCTCGGGCCGGACCATCACGTTCTGGCGCGAGCGCAGCGAGCCCACCGCCTGGGTGTCGTCCACGATGCGCATGGTGTCCACCTTGGCCACTTCCACGCCGGCCGCACGCGGGCCGGAAGCGGCGCCTGCCGCGCCGGAGGCCGCCGGGGCAGCGCCCGAAGCCGTGACGGCGCCAGGGGCTCCGGCAACGCCAGCCTGGGCCTGCGCCTCGGGCGCGCCGGTGGCGGGACGGTTCTGGTACCACCAGCCGGCGCCGGAAGCGGCGGCGATGCCGACGACGGCGACCACGGTATAGAGGGGTTTGTGTGCCATGCTCAAATGCTCAGGAGACTGCTTTTTGGTTACTTGTTCTGCGGTCGACGGCGCGCAGGCGCAATTCGACTAACTGACCAATGTAGCAGTGGCATGTGAACGAGGCATGAGGGGGACTACGGTCCCCCTCCCCCTGGTAATCCCTCGGTCCCGGTGGGGACCGGAAAAGACCTGCAGCGGGTAGGTCGGAAGGCGCCCGCCCCGGCTTCAACGGCCCAGGGCCTGGTCCACGCCCTTGTTGGCCAGGGCGTCGGCGCGCTCGTTGCCGGGGTCGCCGTTGTGCCCGCGCACCCAGCGCCAGTCGATGCGGTGACCGCTTTCCTGCACCAGCTTGTCCAGCTGCTGCCAGAGCTCCACGTTCTTCACCGGCTGCTTGGCGGCGGTGCGCCAGCCCTTGGCCTTCCAGCCGGGGATCCACTCGGTGATGCCCTTGAGGACGTACTGGCTGTCGAGGAACAGCGTCACGTCGCAGGGCTTCTTCAGGGCGGTGAGGGCCTGGATCACGGCCATCAGCTCCATGCGGTTGTTGGTGGTCGACGGCTCGCCGCCAAACAGCTCCTTTTCGGTGCTGCCGTGTTTGAGCAGCACACCCCAGCCGCCTGGGCCGGGGTTGCCCTTGCAGGCGCCGTCGGTATAGATCTCGATGGGATTCACAAAACGTCCAGGGTGATGGGATCGGCCTCGCCGAGCGGTGCGACTTCACGTCTTTCGGCGCCGGCCTTGCGTGCCAGCGGCACGGTGGCGCCCGCGATTGTCGCCTGTCGCTTCCAGTTCGCCCCCACCAGGCGCGCGCCGCGCACCCGCTTGACCGCGACGATGCAATGCGCCGCGCCGAAGAAGGGCCAGCCCCGCTCGCCCACGTCGTCCATCCAGGCAAGGCGCTCGAGCCAGGCCTCGCCCGAGAGCGCGGGCCGCCAGCAACCGAAACGGTGGCTCTCGACCTCGAAATCCAGCAGGCGCAGCCAGTCGCGCAGCCGTCGCCAGGCGAGGAATTCGCCCGCCTCGGGCAGGTAGAGGCGCCCCAGGCCCATGCGCCGAAGCAAATGGGCGCGGCGCTGGCGCAGGCCCCAGAGGCTGGCCGGGTTGAAGGCGGTGATGATCACGCGGCCCTCGGGCACCAGCACCCGCTCCACCTCGCGCAGCGTGGCGTGCGGGTCGGGGCTCATCTCGAGGGCATGCGGCAGGACGACCAGGTCCAGGCTGGCGGCGTCGAAGGGCAAGGCGTCGTAGGCGCTGCGCAGGTGCACCGGCCGGCCCGCCGCATCCTCGCCCGGAGGCAGGGCGAGCCAATGGTGCGACATGCGGTTGGCGCGCAGGGCGTCGATGACCGGCAGCCCGAGTTGCAAGGCGTGGTAACCGAACAGGTCGGCCACGGCCTGGTCCAGCGTCTCCTGCTCCCAGCGGGCCAGGTAGCGGCCGGGAGGCGTCTCGAACCAGGGTTGCATTCCTATAATTCGCTCGCTCATGAAACTGATCCCCCTGCCGGCCTTCGAGGACAACTATGTCTGGCTGCTGCAAGCAGGCGGCGAGGCGCTGGTGGTCGACCCCGGCGACGCCGCGCCGGTGCAGGCCGCGCTGCGGCAGTCGGGCGCCAGGTTGGTGGCGATTCTAGTCACGCACCACCACGGCGATCACACCGGCGGCGTGGCCGCCCTGCGCGAAGCCACCGGCGCCGTGGTGCATGGCCCGGCCACCGAAACCATCCCTGCGCCCTTCATCCCCCACCAAGGCGGTGACCGCTTCGAGGCCCTGGGCCTTTCCTTCGAGGTCATCGACGTGCCCGGCCACACCGCGGGCCACATCGCCTTCCATTGCGCGGAGCCCGCGCCGGGCGAGGCGCCGCTCCTTTTTTGCGGCGACACCCTGTTCTCGGGCGGCTGCGGCCGCCTGTTCGAGGGCACACCGGCGCAGATGCTGGCCTCGCTCGAGCGCCTGTCCGCGCTGGCGGATGGCACCCGCGTCTGCTGCGCGCATGAATACACCCTCTCCAACCTGCGCTTCGCGCGCGCGGTGGAGCCGGGCAATGCCGAACTGGCCGACTACCAGGCCCGCTGCGAGGCGCTGCGCGCCGAGGGCCGGCCCACCCTGCCCTCCTCCATCGCGGCGGAGCGGGCGGTGAACCCCTTCCTGCGAAGCCGGGTGCCGGCCGTGGTCCAATCGGTCATGGGCGCCCGAGGCGCCGACACGCAAGACGCGGTGGGCGTCTTCGCCGCGCTGCGGCAGTGGAAAAACGACTTTCGATGACACCCTCGCGTCTTCACATCCCGGTGGTCCTGGCCCTGCTCATGGCAGGGTGCGCCACGGTGCCCCCGGGCGGCAACACCGACAGCCTGTCGGCGGGCGGTGTGGCCGCCACGGCCTCCGGCCCGGCGACGGCCGCAGACCCCGCCACGACCAACGCCCCGGCCCGGGCCGCGAACACCGGTCATGCCGGCAACGAATCCGGTGGCTTCATCGCCGACCTCGCCCGCGGCCTGCGTGCCGGCAGCAGCACCGGCCTGCGCCCGATCACCGCGGTCGACACCACTTCCAGCGCCGTCGTCGCCCTGGAGGTGCCGCCCGACCTGTGGGACCGGATCCGCCGCGGCCTGTCCATGCGCGACCTCGAAGGCGACCTGGTCCGCCAGCATGAACAGTGGTACCTCAACCGGCCGGACTACATCCGGCGCATGACCGAGCGCTCGAGCAAGTACCTGTTCCATATCGTCGAGGAACTGGAGCGGCGCAACATGCCGGCCGAGCTGGCCCTGCTGCCCTTCATCGAGAGCGCCTTCAATCCGCAGGCGGTGTCCAGCGCCAAGGCCGCCGGCATGTGGCAGTTCATGCCCGCCACCGGCGCCGACTTCGAGCTGCGCCAGAACCTCTTCCGCGACGACCGCCGCGACGTGCTGGCCTCCACCCGGGCCGCGCTGGACTACCTGCAGAAGCTCCACGACATGTTCGGCGACTGGCACCTCGCCCTGGCGGCGTACAACTGGGGCCAGGGCAATGTGCAGCGCGCCATCCAGCGCAACCAGCGCCAGGGCCTGCCCACCGGCTACGAAGACATCAGCATGCCGGCCGAAACGCGCAACTACGTGCCCAAGCTGCAGGCGGTCAAGAACATCATGGCCAACCCTGGGAAGTACGGCGCCGAGCTGCCGCTGATCGGCAACCACCCCTACTTCCAGACCGTCACCATCACCCGCGACATCGACGTCGAGCTGGCTGCGCGCCTGGCCGACGTGCGCCTGGAGGACTTCAAGGCGCTGAACCCGTCGCTGAACCGGCCGGTCATCCTGGCCGCGGGCACGCCGCAGATCCTGCTGCCCTGGGACAACGCCAACATCTTCGAGCGCAACTTCGAGGGCTACCAGAGCGGCCGCTACGCCAGCTGGACCGCCTGGGTCGCGCCATCCACGATGACGGTGGCCGAGGCCGCCCGCCGCGTCGGCATGGGCGAGGCCGAGTTCCGCAGCCTCAACAGCATTCCGCCGCGCATGCTGATCCGCGCCGGGTCGACCCTGATGGCGCCACGCGGCAGCCGCCAGGAGCAGGACGTCACCGCCCATGTGGCCGACAACGCGCAGCTGAGCCTCGCGCCCGAGGTGGTGGTGCGCCGCATCACGGTCAAGGCCGGCAAGAAGGACACGGTGGCCAGCATCGCGGCCCGGTACAAGGTCAAGGCGGCCGACGTGGCGCGCTGGAACGATGTTGCCGCCGGCGCGCGATTCAAGCCAGGCGAGCAGGTGGCGCTGGAGGTGCCGGTGCGACAGGCCAAGGGCGGCAAGGCGGGCAAGGCGGGCAAGACGATCAAGGGCGGCGGCAAGTCCCCGGTCAAGGTCGCCAACCGCAGCGCGCACTGAGGCGGGCTTCCCCGCAAATTTCGCACGTTCTGCGTAATTGCGGCCACCCGCAGGAGGCCGCAGCGGCGGGGGACGGCCCTAGTCTCCGGGTGAACGGACATTCCTGTCCGGCCACCATCAGGAGCAAGCCATGGTCTCCGAAGGTTTCCAGCAGGTCTACGAAGGCGTTTGCCGTGTCCTGGGCGCAGAGGCCCTGCCCCTGGAGACCGATGCGCCGGGGCCGACGGGGTTCGGTCTGCACCTGGGCGAGGTGCAGGTCCATGTAGCCACTTGTCCCTGTGCCGCGGCCCGGGAGGATGAGCCGGGCGAGGGCCTGCTGCTCATGGTCGAATTCAGTCCACCGGACGCGAATCAGGAGCGCGCGGTGCTCGAGACCCTGCTCGACGCCAACCTGCTGCTGGGGGCCGCAGGCGGACCGGTCTTCTGCCGCAACCCGGTCGACGGCTGCCTGCTGCTGGTGCAGGCCTGTCCCCTGGAGGGCATGAACGGCGAGCGCCTGCATGCGCTGGCCCTGGGCTTGGCGGAGCTGGCCCGGGCGTGGCGTTCGTGTGGAACCGAGGCCTTCGCCGGTCCGCCCTTCGACGGGTCGCCCTTCGCCGCAGCTGCATTCGGGCCGGGGTTCGCTGGCACGCCCCCGGGGGGCACGGCCGGGCCAGCGCCGACCTACGCCTGACGCCGGGGATCCCCATGCGCTTGACGCCCAGCCACCATCGGCCGGTCGGCGCGCGGCAAGGCCCTGCAGCAGGACCGTCGCAGGAGCCACCGCCACCGCCGCCACCGCCGCCGTCACCGCTGCCACCTGCACCACCGGGGCCGCCGGGGCCACCTGCACCAGCCGCCCCGCCCGCTCCCGCACCACTTCCCGGCCCGGGCGCACCCCGGCCGGACGAGGTCCGGCTGCAGGTCCACCCTGCGCTCGGCCCGGGCGCCGTCCGCGCGCTGGCACGCCTGCCCCGAGACTGGCGCGCCCGTCACCCGGTCGTGGCCGTCTCCCTCAACAGCGCGATGCGCGACACCCTCGGCCAGGGTACCGGCCGCAGCCTGGGCGCGGTGGTCCTCGCCTGCTTCCTCAGCCACCTGCACTCCGCGGATCCGGCGCTGCGCGACTACCGCGAAAGCCTGATGGCCTGGACGGGCAGCGGCCTCGCCCTGCTGGCCAGCGGCGTCGCCGGCATCCACACCGGCAACATGCTGCGGCTCACGGTGCATCGCCGCGACGAGGCCGCCCTGCGGCGCTCGGCCCTGTGGATGGCCGGCCTGCTGCCGCCCCTCATGCTGGCCGCCGGGCTGCTGGCGGACTGGCACTTCGGCGGACGGCCCCGGGTGGCCTGGGGCGCCGCGCAGGCGCTCTCGCGGGTGGTGCAGTACGCGGGTCGGGACTGCGCGGGCCAGGGCTACACCGCAGCCATGCAGTACCGGGAATGGGGCGTCTCGCCGGGCTTTCGGCTGCGGGTGCTGCAGGCCGACGGGCGCGCGCTGGCCGACGCCGACCCGGCGGCCTTCGATCGCTTCACCGCGCAACGGCTGGCCATCGCCTCCTTCAACTACGCGATGCTGTGCGTGGGCCTGTTCACGCTTGCCCTGTGGTGGCAGCCCCGCATGCACGAGCCCGGCCAGGACTCTCCCGGCTTCGAGGACAACTTCCGCGGCTATGGCGCGTGGATCATCGCCACCGTGGTGCTCGAGGCGCTGGACGGCATCAACGGCGTGGTGGCGCACCAGATCCAGGCCTGGCGGCAGGGCCTGACGCTGGCGTTGAACGAGGAGGAGACGCGGGTCGACAACCTGCCGGAGTTCATCGCCACGCATGCGATGGCCCGCACCGCCACCAACGGCCTGCAGGACCTGGCGGGCGCGCTGGCCCGCGGCATCGACGCCACGGCGTTTGGCTGGATCTGGTTTCTGGTGCAGATCGTGCCCCGCACCATCGCCCAGGTGCTCACCGAGCCGCGCGGCTTCCTCGCCAACACCAGCATCGAGACCCGGCAGGCGCAGACGCAGTCGGCGCTGGTGCGCCTGGCGCTTGCGCGGGAGCCGGCGGCGCCGATGCAGGGGCGCCCACTGGCAGCCGATGCGAAGGCCTGTCCGCCCGGCACAGGCGGCAAGGCAGGCCCCGACGGGCGCTCACCCTCCCCTTCCGCGTCGCCCCCGTCTTCTCCCGAGCTCGCCCGCCGGGTCGCCTGGGCGCGGGCAGCAGGCGCCGGTTCCCCGCGCGACGAGGAAGCGCGGACCGCGCCAATGAGGCCCTTGTCGGCGGCCCGGCAGGCCGCGCGACGCAAGGCCTTCCGCACCGAGTCGCCCGAGGGAAACCCGCCCAAGGCCCAGCCATCGTGAGGAGGAGGAGGAAGTCGTCGGGCAGGCGCGGTCAGGCCCGCCCCCGTACCGACACGCGGGCGGTGAAAGCGTTGGTGTAGCTGCGCGCCGGGTCGAGCCGCTCGGCGCGCAAGGCGGGCTCGAAGGCGGACAGGGCTCGCAGGGCGGTGCGCACGCCCTCGGGCTGCACCAGGCCGTCGGTGGAGTAGGTCTCGCGCATCCGCTCGAAGGCAGCGATGTACAGCCCCAGGTCGCCCATGCGGTAGGCCTCGGGCACCGCACGCAGCAGGTCGCTGGGGCCGGCCGTCTGCAACCAGCGCAGGGCCCGCACGACGCCGTTGGCCAGGGCCTGGCAGACGCCGGGGTAGCGCTGGATGAACTCCTGCGAGGCGTGCAGGCAGTCTGCGGGCATGGGTCCGCCGAACACCTCCTGCGCGCCCTTGAGGCTGCGCGCGTCGCTGACCACGCGCAACTCGGCGCGCTGCTCGAGCAGGGTCAGTGCCGGCTCGCCCCCGCACAGCGCGTCGACCTGGCCACCCCGCACCGCCTGCAACGCGGAGGCGGCCCGGCCCACGGGGACGACCTGCCAGTCGGCCGGCGCCACGCCGGCGCGCAGCATCACCAGCTGGGTCATGACGTGGGCGGTGCTCCCGGTGGCGGAAATGCCGATGCGCCGGCCGCGCAGGTCGGACAGCTGCCGGTACTGCGGCAGGTAGCGCGTCGAAACGCCCAGGGCCACACCAGGCGCCCGGCACAGGAGCGCGAAGGCAGGGTGGAACACACCGCGTCCCTGCAGCTGCAGCACCTGCTCGAAGGGCCCGCAGGTGACGTCGGCCGGACCGCCGCCCTCCACCCATTCAACCTCCAGGCCTTCAGCGCGCAGGTAGCCCAGCTGGTCGGCCACCACCAGAGGCAGGCAGGCGAGGTCGGAGAGGACCGGGACCGACACCGTGACCCTGGCCCGCTCGGGCGCGGCGTTGGCAAGGGCGGGCCAGCCCAGGGGAGCCAGGTGCGCCAGGGCCAGCGTCGCCCCGGCCACCGTGAAGCGGCGTCGAGTGAGCGTGGCGGGGTGCATGGGCAGCAAGTCCGGAGCGGGATCGGAAGCACCACCTTAGTCATGCGGCGGAGTCGACGCATCGGGGCCATCCCCTTCCGGGTTTTCACCGAAACGGGGGAACCGGCCGCGGCCGGTGGTCACCTCAGCGCCGGTCGACCAGGGCGTGGGCGATGGTGCCCAGGTCTACGTACTCGAGCTCGCTGCCGGCGGGCACGCCGCGGGCCAGGCGGGTGACGATCAGGCCGCGGGCCTTGAGCGCCTCGCCGATCACATGGGCGGTGGCCTCGCCCTCGGCGGTGAAGTTGGTGGCCAGGATCACCTCCAGAACCTGGCCGTCGGTGGCCCGCTCGAACAGCTTGGCCAGGCCAATGTCCTTGGGGCCGATGCCGTCCAGCGGACTGAGCTTGCCCATGAGGACGAAGTACAGCCCCCGGAAGGCCGAGGTGCGCTCGAGGGCCGCCTGGTCGGCGGGCGTCTCGACGACGCAGAGTTTGGTGGTGTCGCGCGAGGGGTCACTGCAGGTCTCGCAGAGGTCACCCTCGGTGAAGGTGTGGCACTGGCTGCAGTGATGGATGCGCGAGCCCGCCTGCTCCAGCGCCTGGGCGATGAGCGCCATGCCCTCGCGGTCATGCTGCAGCAGGTGGAAGGCCATGCGCGACGCGGATTTCTGGCCGACGCCGGGCAGGCGCCGCAGGGCGTCGATCAGGGCCGGCAGGCTCTGCGTCACTGGCGCGCCCTCGCGCGGCACTGCGCTCTCATCGTTTTCAACTGGCCGCTCAGAACGGCAGCTTCATGCCCGGGGGCAGGCCCGGCATGCCGGCGGTGAGCTTGCCCAGACGCTCCTGCGAGGTCTCTTCGGCCTTGCGCGAGGCGGCGTTGAAGGCGGCGGCCACCAGGTCTTCGAGCATGTCCTTGTCGTCGGCGAGCAGGCTGGGGTCGATGGTGATGCGCTTGACCTCGTGCTTGCAGGTCATGGTGACCTTGACCAGGCCGGAACCGGATTCGCCGCTCACCTCGACGTGCGCGAGTTCTTCCTGGGCCTTCTTGAGGTTTTCCTGCATGGCCTGGGCCTGTTTCATGAGGCCAGCCAGGGCTCCCTTGTTGAACATGGTGTGCTTTCCTGTGAGTGTGTGTCGGTGATCTAGTGCTTGGGGCCGGCCGGGGTGACCGGCTTGATGCTGCCGGGGACGATTCTCGCCCCGAAGTCCTGCATCATCTTCTGCACGAAGGGATCCTGGAGGATGATGGCCTCGGCCGCCTTCTGCCGCTCGGCGGCGGCGTGGGCGTTGCGGCGGGCCGGGCTGTCGACCACCGCGCCGATCTCGACGCCCAGGGTGACCGCATGGCCGGCCTGCTGCAGCGCCGCCTGCAGCCGCTCGCGGGTGGCGGGCTGGTTGATGGACTCGCGCTCGACCCGCAGCATCCAGTGGTCGGTGTCGCGCGCCACCAGCTGCGACTGCAGCGCGAGCTCGCGCGCCAGCGCGGTGATGGCCTCGGCCTTGACCAGGGCGCGGACCGTGGCGTACCAGAAGTCGCCCTCCTCCGTCCGGGTGAAACCGGCGGCGCTGCGGGCCGCAGCTTCGCGCTCGCGGTCGGGTTCGGCCTGCACCATGACCGGCACACCGAGCACTTCGCTGCCAGGGCGGCCGTCGAGCACGCGTCCTTCCATCGGTCGGCGCGGACCGGGGCGCGGCGCGTCTTCGGCCTCCGTGGCGGCGGGCGCGGCATCGGCTGCAATCGCAGGCGGCGCGACCACCGGCACGACCTGGCCCGGCGGCGTGCCGACGGCGGGCACGGCATTCACCACGGGCGAAGCATCGGGTTCGGCGCGGGCGGACTCGTCGCGAGCGGCATCCGCGTCACCGCGGGCCGCCGGAGGAACCGGGGCCGCCACGCGGGGCGCGGCCACGGCGGGCGTGGACGCAACTGCGGAAGGAGAAGCCTCGGGGGTCGTCTGGGGACCCGCGGCCGGAACCGGCCGTGCCGTCGCCGCAAGCACCGGTGCGGCAGGCGCCGCCGCCTGCCTCAGGGGTTCAACTGGAGTTTTTTTTTCAGCCGGCGCCGAAGCGGAGGTACTGCCCGGGCCGCCCGGCTTGAAGGCCAGGAGGCGCAGCAGCACCATCGTGAGCGCCGCGTATTCGTCAGGCGCCAGGCCCAGCTCGGCGCGGCCATGCAGGCACAGGCTGTAGAGGAGCTGGGTCTCGTCGGCCGGCAGCAGGCCGGCCAGACGCACCGTCTCGGCCGCCTCGTCATCGGCGGGGCTGGCGCCGGCGGCAGGCACGGCCTGGATCACGGCCATCTTCTGCAGCACTGCGCTCATCTCTTCGAGCGTGGAGCCGGCCGACAGGCCCAGCCCGCGCAGGGACTCGCAGGTCTCGACCACCTGGGCGCCGTCGCCATCGGCCAGGGCGCCGATCAGGCGGAACACGTGGCTGCGGTCCACGCTGCCCAGCATCTGGCGCACCGAAGGCTCGGCCAGCTGGCCGCCGCCGAAGGCGATGGCCTGATCGGTGAGGGAGAGCGCGTCGCGCATGGAGCCACGGGCGGCGCGGGACAGCAGGCGCAGCGCGCCCGCATCAAAAGCCACGGACTCCTGCCCCAGCACCCGGGCCAGGTGCTCCTGCACCGTCTCGGGGGCCATGGGCCGCAGGTTGAACTGCAGGCAGCGCGAGAGCACGGTGACCGGCACCTTCTGCGGGTCGGTCGTGGCCAGCACGAACTTGAGGTACTCGGGCGGCTCTTCCAGCGTCTTGAGCATGGCGTTGAACGCATGCCCGGTGAGCATGTGCACCTCGTCGATCATGAAGACCTTGAAGCGGCCCTGGACCGGCTTGTAGACCGCCTGCTCGAGCAGCTGCTGGACCTCGTCCACGCCGCGGTTGGAGGCGGCGTCGAGCTCGGTGTAGTCGACGAAGCGGCCGGCGTCGATGTCGGTGCAGGCCTGGCAGACGCCGCAGGGTTCGGCGGTGATGCCGCCCTGGCCGTCGGCGCCCTGGCAGTTCAGGGACTTGGCCAGGATGCGCGAGACCGTGGTCTTGCCCACGCCGCGGGTGCCGGTGAAGAGATAGGCGTGGTGCAGGCGCTGCTGGGTCAGCGCATTGCCCAGGGCCTGGACCACATGCTCCTGGCCCACCATCTCCCCGAAATTGCGGGGGCGGTACTTGCGTGCCAGGACGAGGTAGGACATGGGAGTGATTCTACGGGGCCGGAGGGGCCGAAATTCCTCTGCCGGGCCCGAAGGCGCCCCGCCCTCGCCTACAATCGGCGGTGACGGGCCTCCCCGCCTGGTGAAGCGGCCAACCGGGTCAGGTGGGGAACCAAGCAGCCCTAACTGTGGAGCCAGTGCCGGGGGTAAGGCTCGTCACCCTTTCCAACCCCATCCGAGATCCCATGCAGGAGCGCGACAAGCGCTAGAGCGATGCGCCGTGGGCCGTGCCCTCGACTGCCATGCGCGCGATGAACCCCGACCGCGTCTCGCCGGCGTCACGGGCCCGCGCATCGAGACGGCGGAGAACCCGGCGCGGAAGACTGATGTTCACCCGCTCCATCGTGTCGTCCAGCATCGCCGGGTCCACCCTCACCAACGCCCAGATCCAGTCCTGAAGTTCAGGATGCTGGGCGCGAAGGGTTTCGATCTGAGAGGGGGCCGGGATACTCTCGCCGCTGTCGAGGGTCGCCTCGATCCAGGTGATGATGGCGTCCTCGGCCTGGACCAGGGCCTCCTCCAGGGTGTCTCCGGCGGAGAAGCAGCCGGGCAAGCCCGGAACGACGACGCTCCAGGCCGTAGAGTCGTCTCCTGCCTCGATGGCGACGGGGTAACGCATGGAATTCACCTCTCAAAGTCCGGCCTGCCGGCGAATGGCCCTGACCAATCCGATTCCAAGATCCTTCTTCGGATGCGGCACGACCACGATGCCCGGTCGCTTGGGGTGCTTGAACACGTGGTGCGAGCCGCTCACCCGATCCAACTGCCACCCGGCGCGGCGCATTTCCCTCATCAGGTCAGCGCTGGCGGTGTGTATCATACACACCGCCAGTCGGCGACCGGGTGAAACAAGTGAAACGGTCCAGCGCGCCATGGAGCCCGGGCCCGCCCACGCCCGGCCGGCCGCGACGGCCTCAGTCCACCCGCACGCCCAGCCACCAGGCCTCACCCTCCCCCGCCGCCCGGCCCGAGGCCATCGAGGCGGTGAGCAGGTAGCCGCCGGTCGGTGCCTCCCAATCGAGCATCTCCCCCGCGCAGAAGACGCCGGGGCGCTCCCGCAGCATCAGCCCCTCTCGAGCGCCGCCCAGGCCACGCCGCCGGCGCTGCTGATCGCCTCGTCAATCGGGCGAGTCACCAGTCCGTTTGCCAAACGTGATGTGCTGGAGTACTTCGCTTCACTGCGGCTGCGAATTTGTCCGCGATGTCAGTTTTTTTGAAATTAGCTCACGCGAGCTAAGATTCTCAGGGGAATGAAGCACAGCGGGCTTGAGTTCGACTAGGTTGCCGTCCGCTATGGACACAACCTTTCCCTGAACATTGATTATCTGGCCGGGCTGAAGTCTCTCCAAAAAAACCCAATCATCCGGGGAGCGGATCGTCAAAGCTATTGTTGTGCCAATAGCTCCGTTTGAATATTTAGATTTGTAATATGGTTGACCAACAATTCCGAGACCGACCCCGCCGAGCATTCCAATAATATCGGCGGCATCATTCATTGTTTTTTCGTATCCATCTCGATGATCCACAACTCCTCTCACAGTTTCTATTCTGGCCTCAAATTCATTGACTTTTCTTATCTCTGCTACGGCAAGATGCCAATTAACCACCTGTCCGATGATTTTTTTCTCAACTTCAGCGAAAACAGCTTTCTGCCGGATTTTCGTCATTTGCCGCTCTGGGGCTAATGCGCGATTGACTTCCTCGGGAGAGATTGCAATCGCTTGTTGAGCATATAGGTCATAAACCGCTCTCTCAGCCCTCGTTATTTTCGGATGGTCAACATTGATCGCAGCATAGATGTTTTTGATGTGCGGCTTTGCCAAATTCGCCCCTAATCCGACACAAAACAAAATCAGTGAGGCCTTCCAAAGAAATTTGTTGCGTGAGGACTTCTTGGCTGAATTAAGCGAATTGGCCCTCGGGACGTCTTCTAAGAATTTTTCTTCTGTAACGATTAAGTCGCTGAGAGACTGCACTCCCGAATTTCTATATATATCGATAGCTGAGCCCACATCGCTTTCCAATACAAAAAGCAATTTTTCCGAACATTTGGGACAAATATATCCCTTGGGTCGATCTGTCTCACAACGCGGGCACAAGTAAAATCGGTTTCCCACCGCGATCCCTTTCTGATGGCATTATCCAGAACCAATTCGCCACTCTCTATTGTCGATTTTTAAAGTGGCATGGCAAATATGGCGCAAGCGGGGAATATGCTGTACCAATGAGAAAATTTTGGCAGCCCACCTTTGACCTCACTTTAAATTCCAAGGGGGAGTGAAAGGCTTGAGAACCGCAAGGAAAGTGGCGTGTCGGCGAGCGATCGGCGCAGGCGGCCCTCGATCAATTGTTTGACTTGACCCGAGATCGAGTGCGGAAAGGCGGCGAGAAAAACAGGAGACGCGGAATGAATGTCACACTGACCATTATCAGATAACCGACCGTCCGTAGAGGGCCGGTCCACGTCCGGGTAAACGAGCCCCTGTATCTCAGCCCAGCACCTATAGCGTTTGATGGGCCAAGGGGGGCGATCCAGCCCACTCTGGCCAGCGACCCCAAGACAATGCTGCCTGGCCTGCAATCGCGAGTGACGGGCTTCCCCGCATGGTGAAGCGGCCAACCGGGTCAGGTGGGGAACCAAGCAGCCCTAACTGTGGAGCCAGTGCCGGGGGTAAGGCTCGTCAACTTTCCTCCCCTTCTATTGACGTACGTCGTCCGGGTCCTGGGCTTGGCCGTCCGATCTGCGCATCCATCGCGCCGCACCTTCCCCCGCCGCCCGGCCCGATGCCATCGAGGCGGTGAGCAGGTAGCCACCGGTCGGGGCCTCCCAATCAAGCATCTCCCCGGCGCAGAAGACGCCGGGGCGTCCCCGCAGCATCAGCCTTTCATCGAGCGCCGCCCAGGCCACGCCGCCGGCGCTGCTGATCGCCTCGTCGATCGGGCGGGGCGCGGACAGGGTGATCGGCAGCGCCTTGATCGCCGCGGCCAGCTTCGCCGCATCGTGCATGTCCTCGCGTGAGAGGCGCTCATGCAGGATGGCCATCTTGATGCCCTCCAGCCCGAGCCGCCCTTTCAGGTGGCTCGACAGCGACCGCGATCCGCGCGGGTGCGACACCTCGCGCAGCACGTCGACCTCGCTGCGATCGGGCAGCAGGTCCAGCAGGAAGGTGGCCTGCCCCTCGCGGTTGATCGCCTCGCGCAGGTCGGCCGAGAAGGCGTACACGAGGCTGCCCTCCACGCCCGTGGCCGTGGCGACGAACTCGCCCTTCTTGCGCTGGCCGCCGAAGGCAATGGCGACAGACTTGAACGGCTGCCCGGCGTGGCGTTCGGTGAAGAAAGGCGTCCAGCCGCCCGCGACGTCGAAGCCGCAGTTGGAGGGTTGCAGCGGATGGACCTCGACCCCCGCCTCACGCAGCACCGGCACCCAGGCGCCGTCGGAGCCCAGGCGCGCCCAGCTGCCGCCGCCGAGGGCGAGCACCACGGCCTCGCAGGTGACGGCCCGGAGGCCGTCGGGCGTGTCGAAGCCCAGGCGCCCTTCTCCGTCCCACCCCTGCCAGCGATGCCGCATGTGGAACTGCACGCCGGCCGCCCGCAGGCGATGCAGCCAGGCCCGCAGCAGGGGCGCGGCCTTCATGTCGGTGGGAAAGACACGGCCCGAGGTGCCGACGAAGGTGGTCACCCCCAGGTCGGCAGCCCAGGCGCGCAGCACGTCGGGCGTGAAGGCGCGCACCATCGCCTCGAGCGCCGGCACACAGGGGCGCAGGCGGGTGAGGAACTGGTCGAGCGATTCGGAGTGGGTGAGGTTGAGGCCGCCGCGGCCGGCAAGCAGGAACTTGCGGCCGGCCGAGGGCATGGCGTCATAGACATGCACCTCGAGGCCTGCCTCGGCCATCGCCTCGGCGGCCATCAGGCCGGCCGGGCCGGCGCCGATGACAGCGGCACGTATGCGGCCCGACTCCTCGCTCTTTTCAGAAATCACATCACCCTCTCTGATCGAGGGGGGAGTATCGGCGATCCGGTCCGAAGGCCCGTCCCGCAGCGCGCCTGCCTGGTCGGCCTCGGCGACTCGCACGGGTGAAGCGGTGTGCGCCGGAGCCCCGGCGCCCGCGTCATAGCGCCTGCTGGAACACCCGGAAGCGGTTGACACGCCCCGGCGTGGCCGCAGCGGTGGGTCGCGGCAGCCGGTCGATGCCCGATTGCATCAGGGCTTCCATCCGATCGGCGGGCGACGGGTGGGTGGAAAAGAGCAGCGCCGCGCGCGGGTCCTCACCCTTGAAGCGTTGCAGCGCCTCCAGCACGCCCAGCACCGCGGCCGGGTCGTAGCCGGCGCGGGCCATGAACTCGGCGCCCAGGCGGTCGGACTCGAACTCGGCGCCCTTGTCCAGGCCGCGCGCATAGATCTGTCCGCTGGCCTGGGCCAGCTTCGCGGTGTCCCCATCCTGCGAGACCGCCTGCAGGCCCCTGGCGGCCTGTTCGGCCAGGCGCTGGCGCTGCACCACCTGGTAGTGGTGACGGCGGGTGACGTGGGCCACTTCGTGCGCCAGCACGAAGGCCAGCTCGTCCTCGCTGGTGAGGAGCTTGAGCAGGCCCGAGGACACCAGGATGTAGCCGCCCGGCATGGCGAAGGCGTTGATCGCGTCCGAGCGCACCACGCCGAAGCGCCACTTGTAGTTGGACCCGCCGTACTGGGCGACGGACTGTCCCACCAGGTTCAGGTAGCGCTGCGCCTCGGGCGCGGGCAGCAGCTGCGCGGCGCCCAGCACCTGGGCGGCGGCGGCCCTGCCGACCTTTTCCTCGTCACTTTGCGCATGGACAGCAAAAGTAGCTCCCACGAGAGCCAGCGCCAGCGCGGCGCGTTGAAACGGCTTACCAGTCATCGTCACCCTTCTTCTTGCCAGCGGCTGCAGGCGCATTGGCACCGGCCGGCGCGTTGGAACCCGCGGGCGTTCCCGCGGCATTGCCCGCGTTGGCCACCTGACGCGGAGCCGCCAGCGCCGTGACGTTGGAGGCCGGCTGCACCCCGCCCTGGGCGCGGAAGGCGGTCACGCCGCTCGCATCCAGCGACAGGGCTTCGAGCCTGGCGACCTCTTCGAGGTTGGGCTTGCCTTCGAGCAGGTCCTTGGCCGACAGGCCGCGGGCCGCCGAGGTGGCCACGATGTTGCCGGTGCCCATGCGGCCGGTGTCGATGGCCACCGGGCCGCTGGCGCCGGCGAAGCTCACCGAGGACACCTTGAGCCAGCCACTCTTGCCGCCGGCGTCGACCTCGACCCAGAAGCCCTGGCGCTTGAGGAGCTTGAGCGGCGTGGCCGCCTTGAGCCTGGCGCCCTGCGGCGCGCCGTCGGGCTTGTCGAAAAGGGCCGCCTCCTCGCGCAGCGTCTGCGCGCCGGCGGCAGTGGCCAGGAGCCCCAGGAGGGTGGCCAGGGCGATGGGGAGAGTCCGCGTCATCGGTGGGTCTCGGCTACTCAGTTGATGCCCGTGTCCCGGGCGGTCTGCCCGGAATAAGGCGCAGGATTGGGTGCGGGGATAGGCCCAGGGCCAGGCACCGAATTGGGCGGCGAGTACGGCGCCAGCGTGGAATAGGCCGACGAGGCACCGGCGTCGGTCGGCTCCTGGGAGGGCGGGGGCGACGGCGGCAGCGTTCGCACCACGCAGTCGGGCCGCTGCATCGGCAGGCGGATGGTGACGGTGAACTGGTCGCCCTCGGTCTTCGCCTCGACCGTGCTCACGCGGGCCAGAGGCGCCTCGAGCCGGGTGTCCGGGGTCGGGGTGTACTGGCACAACCAGCGGGCGGCGTAGAAGCTGGCCCGCGTGGCCAGAAGGCTCTGGAGCGGCGCCAGCGAGTCACGCACCGGGGCACTGGCACGGGCAAACACATAACCGTCCACCACAGCGACCCCACCCGGCACCAGGCCGGACGGAATGGCCGGCTGGGCGTGGACCATCGAGGGCAGAAGGGCGGCCATCGCGCACAGCGCCCCGAAAGCCGCCTTCCAGGACTGAAGGCCCAAAGCCACCCGGCGTGCCTGGCCTGCGGGCAAGCACGCTCGCGATGTCCGCGCGGCCACGGTCGGAGCCATCACGCTCAGAAGTCGCGGGTGGTCGCGCCCTGGCCGGAGTACGGGTTGCCGGTGCGGGGCTGCGGCGCGGTCCGGGCCGGCTCGACGGCATTGCCGGCAGGCGGCTGGCCCATGACCGGGGCCTGCTGCGGGGCGGGCCGGGCCACGGCGGCCGGACCGCCCTGCTCGATCGCGGCGGAGGTCTCGTTGCGGGCGCGCATCTGGGCCGCGCCCTGCGCGGCGGAGGGCTTCCACTGCACCACGACGCCGACGACCGGGCCGTTGTTGGCCGGGTGGCGGGCCTCCCAGGAATGCGCCTCCTGGATACCGGTGATCGGCAGCTTGGGCGCCACCGCGGTGATGCGCTGGAAGGCGGAGTCGTCGTTGGTGTAGGCGCCGTCGAGGTCGCCGAAGCTCTTGGACTCATCAACCTGCTTGACGTCCTCGGCCAGGGCGACCGATTCGCCCACGTACTGGCGGATCAGGCCGTCGGCCAGGGTGCGGGCCGTGCGGTACGCACCCTGCACGTCCTGCGGGTTGGCGCTGCGCGGCGCAGCCTGCGCGAAGGCCAGCAGCACGTACTGGCCATTCTGGTCACGGGTGAGCTTGCTGCCCACGGTGGTCAGGAGGGTGGCCGTGGGCAGTTCGACCTGGCGCGCGATCGGCACGCCGGGGCCGCCCTTGGGAATCAGGGTGAAGTCGCCGGAGGCGATGGCGTCGGCCACCTGGTGGGTCAGCTCGGTCGAGATGGCGACCACGCCCACCTCCCCGCGCTCGTTGCCCTTGGTCTGCTCAAACGCCATCAGGGACTGCATGCCGGTGCAGCGGGCCCGCGCGGTGACGCGGATGGTCTGCTGCATGGACTGGGTGCTGAGCACCGCCTTGATGTTCTGCTGGTCGACCGGCTTGTTCGGGTCGAGGCCGCGCTTGGTCAGTTCGTCGGAGAACTTGTTGGTGGTGATCTTCTCGGCGTACAGGGCCGCGGTCTTGAGCATCTGCGAGTCGCTGGCCTTGGCCTTGATGTTGAGGGCCTGGGCCAGGCGCAGCGCGCCCTCCGCGGCCAGGCCCTGGCGGCGCAGGCGCTCGGCGTCCTGGCGGGTGCGCTCGGAGCTGGGTGCGGAGTACTCGGTCGCGATTTCGCTGCTGACCTGTGCCGCCTGGTAGCGGGCGCATTCGCCCTTGGCCTGCATCATGGCCTTGGTGAAGGCGTTGTTGCGGGCGGCCACCCAGCGCGGGTCGGTGGGAGGCACGGGGATGGCGGCGACGCCGGACACGATGTAGTAGCTGCGGCCGTCCTTGAGGGTGCCCTGCCCGAGCGCCAGGCCGTCCGGGTGGTTGCGCAGCCAGGCGTTGATGCGGCTTTGCATCGACTCGGTGCCAGAGATGGTGTTGGCCACCACCGGGGGCTTGAACTCGGGCTCGACCGCCTGGCCTTGGGCCTGGCCCTGTGCATCCTGGGCATGGCCCATCGGCGCCAGGGAGGCGATCAGGGCGAGGCCCAGGGCCGCGGTGCGGGTGGTCTTGAAATTCAGGCGTTGCGTCATCGGGGCGTTCCTTCCGGGTGTCTCGAATGTGGAAATCGTGTGGGAGTCAATTTGGAAATTGATGGGGGGATTCTGCCGGCGCTTCACCAGTCCTCGTCCTTGCCGGCGCGCCTGGTACCTCCGCCACTGGCGGGCGCGTCCGCACCCGGGGCGTTCGGCAGCCGCACCTGCACCGCGGCGGTCAGGGGGCCGGTGGCGTCGTCGGGCACCAGGCGGGCGAGCAGCGCGCCGGGCTTGCTGCCCTCGGGCACGCGGCCGGCCACCAGCTTGGCGGTGGCGGTGCGGTCGGTCACCGCGGTCACCTCGGCGCGGGCAACTTCGGCCTCCTCCTGGCCCAGCGACTCACGGGTGTAAGGGTCGACCAGGGCCTTGCCCTGGCTCACGATGCGGTACACGCGGCCCACCTGCACCGTGTCGCCGCCCTGGTTCAGCGTGAGCTGGTCGCCGCTGGCGGCCACCACGGCCAGCGGGTAGATGGCGGTGTTGATCAACTGGCCCAGGTCGGCGCCGATCTCGGCGGAGAGCTGGGTGAGCGTCATGCCGGCGGGCAGGCGACCCGGGTGCACATAGCTGTGGGCGAACTTGATCTGGCCAGTGGCCACGTCCAGCACCCGCAGGTCGATGCCGATCTCGGCGCGCAACCGGGTCACGGTGCGGCCGGTCACCCGGCGCTCGGCCTGCTCCTGCACGTCGAAGGCCTTGACGTGGGCCAGCACGAGGTAGTCGGCGCCGACCCGCATGCCCACCTTCACCGTCTCCGCGATCGGCGCGTAGCGGGTGTGCACCCGCGCCATCTCGCGGCCGCTGGCGTCGGTGAAGCGGCGGTCGATCATCGCGAACTTGCGCGACTGGGTGAGGTAGGCCTCGGTCGCCGCGGACACCCCCTCGGCGAATTCACGCGCGCCGGCCTGGCCAGCCAGGCTCTGGGCCACGGCCACGGGGGCCAGGGCCAGCTTCATGCGTTTGAGCTGCTCCGACTGCTTGTAGGTCGGGACCACCGCCTTGATGCGAACGAAGGCCCGGCCCGATGACGGCGTGGTGCCGGACTCGAGCACGGAGTAGCTCTTGATCACCCCACGCGTGGCCTTCTCCACCTTCTGGCGGAAGTCCTCCGACATCTGGGTGCTGCCGTTGCGGGTGCTCTCGGCGATGGTGAGCGAGGTGGAAGACGAGAGGCGCTGCCCCCCCACCTGGGCGATGGCGCCCTCGAGCGCGTCGAGCAGGGCCTCGCCCGGGTCGCCGCCGTTGCCAGTGGCGGTGACCTCGCGGTAGACGACCTGGGCTTGCGCCAGCAGTCCGGCGGAGAGTGCGGACACCAGGAGGGCCCGCAGCAGGAGGCGGATCAGAGACTTCATGCCTTCACCCGATGAAATAGCGGACCAGGAACCAGAGCAGCGCCACCACGATGACGGCGAGGACCAGCGCCGTGCGCACCGCGATCTTGAGCAGCTGCGGCGCCACGCGGATGACAGCCACCCCGACCACGATGATCAGGGCGAGCTGGATCCATGGGATGTCGTTCATCGTGCCGTTCACCGCATGTTGAACTGGTTGACCACCACTTCCGAGGCGGCCTTGGCGGCGGCGGCCAGCGCATTGCGGCCGGCGTCGGTGGTCTTCTCGCCGCGGCCAGCGATGTTGCGGTTGGCCGAGCCGATGCTGCGGCCGAAGCGGCCGCTGATGTCGAAGGCCTGCAGGTTCATGTTGCCGCTGGCGACGATGAGGCCGGTGTTCGGGTCCGGGCGGTAGCTGTCGACCTCGATCGAGGCAATGATGATCTTGGTGACCTGGCACTCGCGCAGCTTGCTGAAGATGGCGTTGCGCGCGGCGGCCGGGATCTGGCCGTCCTCGGACTCGGCGTACTGGCGCGAGAAGGGGGTGCTGTCCGGCACGCCGCAATTCGACACCAGTTCTTCCCAGGGGATGGTGGCGAAACGGGCGGTGGTCATGGCCTCGCCGACGCGGTTTTGCAGATCGGCGATGTTGGGCCAGGCGACGTACTTGATGCGGTCCCGCTTGGCTTCCTGGGAGCCGCCAGTCACCGTCTTGGAGGTCTGGGTGACCGACACCGCGTCGGCGGAGGACTCGGCCGATCCCGCCTTGTTGCTGGCAGCCGCATCGGCGCTCGCCGAGGAGCCGCTGGTGCCCACGGTCGATTCGGCGCGCTTGGTCACCTTGACGTCGAAGGAGGTCTGGCTGTCGGCCACGCGGGCCATCACCAGGAAGGCGATGTCGTCCTGGGCCGAGACCTTGGCCGGGCCGGCGCCGGGGGCCTGGGCCAGCTTGCGCAGACGGTCGTCCACCAGGTTCTCGGGCACGGTGGCCTTGATCGCGATGGTGCAGGTCGGACGAAAAGCGCCCTCGCACTTCTTGTCCACCACGGTGACGTCGATGACGAAATCGTCGATCGCATCCAGGAAGGCCTTCTCGTTGGCGGTGATGTTCGACAGCTTGGCCGGCTGCACGGTGCCCAGGTAGTTCTTCCAGGCAGCGACCTTGGCCTTCTTCAGGGTCTCGGCCTCGCCGCTGTCGCTGGCCTGGCCGCGAACGAATTTCTGTTGGGCCAGCGCCTGTCCGGCGGACAGGGCCAGAGCCGCGCAGGCCAGGGCGGGCAGCAGCGCGCGGCGCAGCGCGGGCAGGAGGCGAGAGGTCGGGGTAACGGTCATGAGGGCGTTCATCGGTTGGAAGGGGCTACTCGTAGTCGTCACGCTCATCGCGCCTTGGCGATGGCGTCGTTAAGGCGGGGAATTGCCGGCGCGACCGCATCGAGCTTGACGTCCACCTGGGCGAGCAGGCCGGCGTCTCGCTTGGCCAGTCCCTGCAGCAGCGTGGACAGGGTGCGGGTCACGAGGCGGTCGAAGAAGACCAGGTCACGCTCGGGCGTGTCGTCGGCCTTGGAGTCGAAGGGAATCTTGTCGTCGTGCGGGTCAATCGCGGCAAACGTCTGCAGGAGCGGCTTGGACGGGTCGAAGGCGCTGAACACGCGGAAGTTCAGCACCACCTGCCGGCGCAGAATGGTGATGCCTTTTTGGCGGCTGGGGATGACCTGCTTGTCGACGTCGCGCAGGATGACTTCGAAGCGCAGGTCGGCATCGGGAATCTGCGCCACGTCCTGGGCCATGTTCACCCCGGCGAACTTCACCGCGTAGCGCTTGGCCAGGGCGTCATTCTCGCGGAACGGCAGGAGCGGCACGTTCAGCGCGTCGCAGATCGTGGAGCTGGCCGAGAACCCGAGCAGCTCGCCACCGAGCATGCCGTCGATGCCCATCGCCGCCAGCTTGCCAGCGGCATCCTTGTGCACCTCGGCACGCGTCACCTGGGCGAAGTAGTTGCCCGAGTAGCTTTGCCCCGGCTTGTTGAAGCGGCCCAGGAAATGGGTGAAGGCGCGGGTGTATTGCTGGTAGGCCTCGTCCATGCGGGCGACGGCCTGGCCGCGCACGTCGTTCATGCCTTGCAGCGGCCACTCGCCGCGCAGCATGAAGGGGAAGGAGGACACCATGCGCCAGGAGCTGCTCGGGTCATAGCCCAGGACCATGCCCACGCCGGCCATGAAGACGAACAGGGTGTTGGCGTTGTCGCCGTCTTTCTCGACCCGGGCACCGACGAAGGTCTCGTAATCGTGCGCGAACCCCAGGAGCAGGTCCTGTCCGAACTCGACCTCGTTCTTGAACTGGAGGCTGCTGCCCGCCAAGGGGCGCAGCTGCGGCGTGAGCAGGTCACGCACCCGATCGAAGGCGGCCACGTCGGAGAGCTCGCGTCCGCCCCGGGTGCGCTGCACCCAGGCACGGGTCAGGCCGAAGCGGTCCTGGGCGGGCTTGCCGCCAGCCGCAGGCCGGGGCTGCATCGCCGAGCCGTTCAGGCCGAAACCGGCCCAGACCGGCGGGCGCCGGCCGGCCTGTGCATAAGCCTCGGGCGCGAAGGCGGGGAGCAGTCCGGTGGCGGCCGCTGCGCCAGTGGCGATCAGCGCGCGCCGCGTGCCCGAGGGCGCGGCACCGGGAAGCATGCGGTCATTCATCCTTGTAGCTGCTGGTCTTGCGGCCCACATCGGCGGCGACCTTGACCTTGTCGACCGGCGGCACGTCGCGGGCGCGCAGGGCCTGCTCCCACTTGGTGGTCAGCACACAGCTCTGGATCAGGCCGTCATTGGCGGCGCGCCAGGCTTCGAGGTTGGCAGTCATGCGGACGAAGTCGCCCATCCCGGCCATGGTCTCGGCCAGAAGGCCGGAGGAAGCGTTGTGCAACATGCCTTGGGCCTGCAGGCGCAGCTCCTGGGCCTGGGCCGCCATCTGCCGCTGCTCAGGGCCCAGTTGCCCCACTTTGGACATCAGGCGCAGCTGGTTGACCTGGGCTTCCGGATGCATGTAAGCGAAGGTCTGGCGCTCGCCCTGCTGACTGGACTTGAGCGACTCGAGGCTGGCCAGCTGGCCAGCCAGCTGGTTGCCGCCCTGAGAACTGGCGATCAGTTGGTTGCCCATCTCGATCACCTGCAGGTTCACGGAAGCGGCCTGGGCGTAGGCCTTGCCCAGGGCGGTTCGCGGGAAGCGCTCGGCATAGGCACGTTGCGCGGCCTCGATCCGTGCCACAGTGCCAGCCTGGCTCTCCCAGGCCTGGCGATAGGGAAAGTTGGGCTCGTTGCGCAGCAGGTCACGGGCCGTCGCATTCAAGACCACGCCGTAGTTCTGCGGGTCAAACTCCATGCGCATGCCACCTTCGCTACCGCTCTGGCGGTGGCTTTGCTCCAGGCTGCCAGCACGCTGCAGGGCGCCGGCCGCCAGCTGCAGGTTCTTGCCCGCCATGTCGCCGAAGCCGAAGACGCGCGCGCGAAACACCTGCGCGGTGTAGTGCTCCAGCCCCAACATGCGCTGGACCCATTCGCGCCCCTTGTTGGGATTGGCGGACAGATGCGGAGCCTGCAGGTGCAGGAAAGTCAGCGCCATTCCTGCGTCGCCGGACTCCTGCTTGTCCCCCGAGCGGGACATCTGGATCAGTGCTGCCAGCGTGTCGGGTTCGGGAAAAGCCAGGAAGGTGTCGTAGACCGCGCGCACCTTGCGCGTCTCGAAGGTGGAGCGAAAGAAGTGTGCGTCAGGGAAGGTCTTGCTGATATTCCTGCGCTGCAGCGCCTTGAGGAATTCGTCCTGCAGTGACTCGAGATTGGGGATGTTGAACTCGGAGGCAATCACGCCGGTGTCCACTTTCACGCCCCGCAGGGTCCCTGAGAGCTGGTCGCACCACTGCTCGGGCATGGCTTGGCGGCCGCGCTGAGCCTGGCCACCCCCCCCCATGGCAGGCATGCCCGGCATTGCCCCAGCGGCGCCCCCAGGCAGGGGCATCGCCTTCTGCATCTGCTGGATCTGCTGCATGAAGTTGCCGAACTGGGCATGAGCGGGAGCAGCACAAAGAACTACGCAAACAGACGCGGCCAGCGAAACACGATTCAAAAGGAAACTTTTTTTCATTTTATTAGTTGATTGGAAAGCACGACCACAGACTTACCTGTCGTTAAATGTCATTTTGATTTGTATCACACGACTACACTCGTCGCGACAAAAGCGAACACGCGCGCGCAAAAAACGAAATCGAGATGCTCAAGTTCTTCGAACAAACCTTCGCGCTTCTGCGCAAGATCGCCAAGAACAACCTGCCGCTGATCCACGAGATCGCCACCCGCGTGATCGACCTTCGGGTGCTGGGCACGTCCTGGGCGGCACGCCTGTCCCGCGTCTGGGGCGCGCGTGTGCTGCTGGCGGTGGGCGCAGGCGCCAGCGTCTACGCGGTGGTGCTGTTTGCCATCGACGGCCTGGGCCCGGGCGCGCCCACGCCGGCGCATGACGCGATCCTGCGCAACCGCCTCTCCAGCCCGCCACCTTCGAGCCAGATCGTCATCGTCGACATCGACGAGCGCTCACTGGCCATGCTCGCGCCCGAGTACGGCCGCTGGCCCTGGCCACGCAACGTGATGGCCGACGGGGTGCAGAAGCTCGCCGACGTGGGCGCGCGCGGCGTGCTGCTCAACGTCCTCGTGTCCGACCCGGACAAGGCCAACCCCGACGCCGACGCGGCACTGGAAGCGACCGCCGCGATGACGCGCCAGGTCGCCTTCCCGATGGTGCGGCTCGCGCCCGAGAACGATGCCCGCAGCCAGCTCAAGGTGGGCGCCATCCCCGGCGCGAAGGAAGAACCCGCCGGCGCCGGCAAGACCGTGGCCGCGGTGCTGCCTCTTTTCGGCACCATGCATGACCGCCTGGGCGTGGCCAACCAGCGCACCGACCCCGACGGCATCGTGCGCAAATACGCCCTCACCTGGCGAGAGGACGGCTTCACCCTGCCCTCGCTGGTGGGCCGCACCCTGGAAGTGGGCGGCGCCACCGTCCCGAACGCGCCAGAGCTGATGTCACTGAACTGGCGCAACAAGAAGGGCAGCTACCAGCGCCTGTCCTTCGCCGACCTGCTGCAGGCCAAGCCGGACGACCCGCGCCTGGCACGCCTCAAGGACGCATGGGTGGTGGTCGGCGCCTCCGCACCCGGCCTGGGCCAGACCAAGCCCACCTCGGTCAAGCCGGTCACCGACGACAACGAGATCCTGGCCACCGCGCTGGACGACGCGCTCTCGGGCACCTGGCTGCGGGTGATGCCGCACTGGCTCACCCTCCTGATCAACCTCGGCGCCATCTGGGTGCTGGTGGCCCTGGCGATCGGTTCGATGCGCCGCGGCGCCCTCACCCGGATCTTCGTGCTGGCCCAGTCGGGCCTTGGGGCGGTGACCCTGCTCTCGGCCAGTTACACCCCCTACCTCATCGACCTGTCCGAGAGCATGTCCTTCGGCCTCGCGGTGTTCGCGGTGATCAAGGTCGTCCAGAGCCTGGAGGCCGGCTGGCTGCGCGCCCGCCCGGGCATGCGCCGCGTCGATGCCCGGCGTGAGTACCAGGGCACACTGGCAGTGGCCGGTTACCTGGACAGCGACCTCGACGAGATCGCCCGCGCCCGGCTGGTCAAGGAGCTGGAAGCCATCACCGGCATCTCCCGCATCATCCGTGTCGACGACCTGTTCGGCGGCGAGAGTTTCCTCAAGGAGGCCTGCGCCGACGTCGACGTGCTGCTGGTGCTGGCCGACGACACGCAGCACCCGCAGATCGACGCCCTGCTGTCACGCGCCCCCTACGCAGGCCATGTGCGGCTGGACCGGCACGACCTGCTGGTGTCCTGGAAGCCCGACGATCCGGCACTGGCGCGGGCGCTCGCACCCATGGTCCTGGCCAGTGCCGCCGAATTGCTGAGAGCCCGGGGCTGAACGGTCGACAGCCTTACGCGTTCCGGGCAGGTCAGTCGCGCAAAGTTGCTCTGTAAAAATTGCATTTTGGGAAAAATAAGCGTTTTGCATATTTATGCGATCGCCACCCAGATGATGCAATTCAACAAAGGCCACTCTCCGTTTTATCAGGGCTACGCAATCCAGCGGATCGACCTGACCGCGAACACGGCCTCCCTTTCCATCAGCTCGGGGACCGGCAACTGGCTACGATGGGCGATCCCCTATACGTCCGGCGGAATCCGCTACATCGGGTCCGACAACAGCCGCGACGGCGTGCGCTTGACCTACTGAGGTCCTGGTGCTCATCGACGAAACCTCGATCGGGTCGATCAGTGGCCATTTCGGCCACCCGTCCGAGCCGACGCCACGACGTGACGGGAGCACCCAGGGCCCCGTGCCTACTTGTTGAATAGGCCGCAAGGCAGGGCGGACAGCCCCGCCAGCAGCAAGAGGATGGAAGGTCGTTTCATCGTGAAAGGACCTCAGAAAAAGGAAGTGACGGAAAAGCCGGCGATGCGGTCGGGCGCAAGGAAACCCGGGGGCTTGGTCACTGGCGCGCCCGCGAACAGCTCGACGCGCAGCGAGGGCAGGCCGCCGCGCCAACCCAGCACCATGCCGGTGAGCCGATGCCCGGCCAGCAGCTCAGAGCCGGCGCCGCTCACGCGGCCGTGGTCCAGGCCGATGAAGAGCTCCTGGCCGCCTTCGCCCATGGGGAAGCCCAGCTCGTTGCGCAGCAGCCAGCCGCGCTGGGCCGAGAGCACCGCCTCACCGTCGAAGCCGCGGACGGTGTAGCGGCCGCCGATGACGAAGCGGTCCTGGGGCACCAGGGGGTGGGGACTCCACTGCGCCCGCCAGCTGCCGCCGTAGCGCAGGCGCTGCCCACCCAGCTGGAACGTCCAGTCGAGCTGCGCACTCGCGCTGGTGATGCGGGGGCGCGAGACGCCCTCCCCGAACCACTCCTCCGGTGCCTCCAGCGCCCCCGCCGCACCCGTGCCGCGTCGGTAGGACAGGTCGATGTCGAGCGTGGCCGGGCCGATGAACTGCCGGTGGTCCGCGCCCAGCGTCCAGCCGCCGGTGCGCCGACGCTGGACTTCGATCTCGGTGTCGCCCAGGAACTGCGAAGAGGCGCGCGCCCAGCCCGAGAAGGAGACGAAGGTCTTGCTGGTGCCGTCCCGGCGCAGCAGCCGGCGCAGGGTGAGGTCGCCGCTCTGGTTCTCACCGCTGTAGACATAGTTCTGCACGCTGCCTGCCACCTGCTGGTAGAAGCGCTGCCGGTTGGCCGAGAGCGAGGCCGACCAGTCACCCCAGGGCAGTGAGTAATGCAGGCCCTGCCCCCGCAGGCCCTGCCGGTCGGGGCGCTGCATCAGGTCGTGCTGCAGGCTGAACTGCAGCAGGTCATTGAGGCCGAAGGGATGGTCCAGCGCCAGGGTTGCCGTGCCCTGCAGGCGGCCGTGGGCCTGGAGGCCGGCGTCGTCCACGGTGACGCTGCCGCGGATCGGACGCGACTGGCGCCAGCGCACCACCAGGTCGCTCTCGCCCGGGCCGGGCTCGGGCTCGCCGACCCGCGCCTCGGCCGGGACGATCTCGATCTCGGCGGTGGCGGACGGCAGGCGGCGCAGGCTCTCCAGCCCCTGCTCGAGGTCCCGCAGGTTGAGCAGCTCGCCCTCGCGCATCGGGAAGGCCGGCCCCAGCGCCGCGCGCGGGCTGCTGCCGGGCGCCAGGCGCAGGGCGTGGACCTTGCCGGGCACCAGGGTGAGCGTGAGCGTGCCGGTGCGAAGGTCCTGCGGCGCCACCAGGATGCGGCTGGTGATGAAGCCGCGCGCGACCAGGGCGTTCTGCAATCGGGCCATGACCACGCCGATCCCGCCCCGCCCGAGGCAGCGCGGCACGGCCGGGTCGAAGCTGCCGTCGGCGCTGCGGTCGGCCTGCGCCAGCAGCCAGGGGAAGTGCGGCGCCTCCTCGCCCTCGATCACGATGCGCTCGATCGGGACGCAGGGGGTCTCACCCTCGGGCAGGCGCCCGGTGTCGCCGGCGGCACCGGTGGCGGGCAGGCGCACATCGGGCCGGCGCTCCTGCGCCTCCCGGCGGTTGCGGTCCTCCTCGTGCAGGCGCTGAAGTTCGCGCGTGCCCGCGTCCGGCCCGCTCGTGGCGGGCTGGGCCCAGGCCACCGGGGCGACGCAGAGCAGGGCCAGTGCGGCGGCCAGGAGGGTGCGCGGCGAACTCCCCCTCGTCGATAGCGCCCTCGACGTTTCTCCCCTCATATCCTGCCGACGATGTCAGCGAAGGCACGCGACGACGCGGACGAGCGGGGATAGAGGAACAGGATCTGGTTCAGGAAATAGGGATCGACGGACTCGAAGGTGACGAAGCCCCCGGCCGCGTTGTCCGCGCCGAGGGGCAGCACGAACGACCCAGGCACCGTGACCTGGTTGAGGCTGCCGGTGAACGACTGGCGCCACTGGGCCTGCGCATAGCCCCGGGCGAAGACGGCCGATGAGGGAAGCAGCTCGATCGACTGCGCCTGCATCCGGACATTGCCCCCCGCCGACAAGGTACCCCCGGCCACCAGCGCGCCCGAGGCCGTGATGACGAGGTCGCCGGTCGTGGCCAGCAGGATCGCATCGCGGTGGGTGGCCATGCCGCCTTGGGTGGTGACCAGGCGGATGCCGTTGGCGTACATGCCACCGAGTTCGCTCACGTCGATCGCGTTGGCACGCCCCTGGCTCCCGCCGGGGGCCACCCGGGGTGCGGCAGCGACGAAAGTCGGCACGCCATGGGCGTCGAGCGAAAGGCTCCCCTGGCCAGCGGTGACCGCCAGCGCCTTGGCGGTCATGGGGCCGCCCACGGTCACGTCAGCGGCGACGATATCGGTGGCGTCCGCCCCCTGGCCCGACAGGCCCTGCGGACCAATGGCCACCGTCCCCTGCTGGACGGAAAAGGTGGGCAGGCCGCCCGGAGCCATCTGGGTCTGGCCGGTGGTGAGCAGCGCCCGGCTGGCGTTGACGAAGCCGCAGCCATTGCAGGTGATGCCGGCGGGGTTGGCGATGATGACCTCGGCCCGCGAACCGACCACGCGCACCGGCCCCTGCAGCAGGCTGGCCTGGGGGGCGTTGACCTCGTTGAGGATGATGCGGGCCGGACCGTCCCGCAGGTTGCGGTTGAGGGTGATCACGTCCTGCCCCTCGAGCTGTGTGGACCGGCTGTTGTTCAGGATGACGCCGCGTGCGTCGACATCGAAGCGGCTGTACCGGTTGTGGGAGACCCCTGCCGCGTTGGGCGCCACGATCTGCACCAGGGGCTTGCCCTGCATCGTCGACTGCACCTGCGGCCTTTGCCCGGGGGCGGCGCCGGGGTTGGCGATGACCTGGGCAGAGACGGTGGCGGAGGTGAGGCCTGCCACGCCGGCCAGCACGGCCAGGCGGATAAACCCTGCGCGAAGGCGCAGTCCCCGCGAGGGCTTGAGCGAACCGGTGCGGTGAAGAGCCGCGGGGAAGAGGTGAAGCGCCATGCAATCTCCGTGTGAAGGTGGACCGGGATGGACGGACGGGGGGATGCCGTTCGATGCGAAGGGTCACGACCGGCAACAAGGCCAACCGGCTTCAGGGCGCAGGCACGCTTAGGATGGAGAGCGGCTCGGCGAACCCCGGACCCGAGGCGGCGAATACTACTTTTGGTTGCGCACTCGTCAAGTGACTTTTTTCCGGTTTTTCATTGATGAGCAACTCCTCCGAACCGACCGATTCGCGCGCGACGGCCGCGATGCATCTGGCCCTGCCGGCCGGGCTGCGCGAGGCCCTGCCGCTGCTCTGGCGCCAGCCCGATCTGCCCTCGGCTCAGCAGGCCTTGGCCGGCAGCGGCATTGCAGCGGATGAGCCGATGGAAGCCCGGGCCCGCTGGCAACGCTTCGCGCCGCTGCTTGCCCGCCTCTTCCCCGGCGACGTCGCGGCGGACGGCCACATCGACTCGCCCTTGCTGACGCAGCAGGACGACGCCGGCCGCACCCTCTTCGTGAAGGCCGACCACGCCCTGCCCCTCACCGCTTGCATCAAGGCGCGCGGCGGCGTCTACCAGGTGCTGTGCATCGCCGAGGACGTCGCCCGCGCCGAGGGCCTGCTGTCCGCGGACGACACACCGGACCGGTTGGCGCAGGCCGATGCGCGCCACCTGCTCGCGCAGCACCGCGTGCTCGTCGGCAGCACCGGCAACCTGGGCTACAGCGTGGGCGTGATCGGCCGCGCGCTCGGGCTGCAGGTGGAGGTCCACATGTCGCACGACGCCGCCGAGTGGAAGAAGGCGCGGCTGCGCGACATCGGCGCGCAGGTGGTCGAGCACCCCGGCGACTACACCCGCGCAGTGGCCGCGGCGCGCGCCATCGCGGCTGGCGAGGTGCGCGCGCATTTCATCGACGACGAAGGCTCGCGCCTCCTGTTCCTCGGCTATGCGGCAGCGGCCTGGGACCTGCAGGCCCAGCTGGCTGACGCGGGCGTGAAGCCCACGCGCGAGCGGCCGCTGCGGGTCTACCTGCCCTGTGGCGTGGGCGGCGCGCCCGGCGGCGTGTGCTTCGGCCTCAAGCAGCTGTTCGGCGACGCGGTGCAGTGCGTGTTCGTCGAGCCGGTGCAGTCCCCCTGCTTCCTGCTGCGCCTGGCCACTGGCGACCCGCGCCTGACCGTCTACGACATCGGCCTGTCCAACGACACCCTGGCCGACGGCATGGCGGTGCCGCATGCCTCGGACCTGGTGACGCGCTGGGTCGGCCCCCTGGTCGACGCGGTGGCGACGGTGCGCGACGAGGACCTGCTGCGGGCGTTGCGCGTGCAGTGGCAGCGGCACGGTCTGCGGCTAGAGCCTTCGGCGGCAGCCGGCTTCGTGGCGCGCGAGATGGCGCTGACCGCCTGGGACGATGCGGCGGTGGACCTGGTGTGGACCACCGGCGGCAACGGCCTGCCTGACGCGGTCTTCCAGGCGCTGCTCGAGGACGACTGAGCCGACGACTGAGCCGACTGCAGACGGCGGCACGCCGCTCGCCGGCCGGCTCAGCCCGTCAAAGAGGCACCAGCCGCCCCTGCCCGGTGAGGAAGGCAGCGTGCACCGTCTCGCCCGGGTGGGCCGCCATCACCGCGTCGCGGTACTGCGCCAGCTGCGCGCGCAGCGAGCCGTCGTCCTCGGGGCGCGCGGCGGACTTGTAGTCCAGCACCCACCAGGCCGCTTCACCCCGCACGCGCACCAGCCGGTCGATGCGGCGCAACTCGCCGCCCACATGCAGCGGCACCTCGTTGTCGGCCCAGTCGACCCGGTCCGGGTCCCAGCACCAGGCGCCTTCCCCGCCGAGGATGCGGTCGGCCATCGCCACCGCGTCGCCCAGCGCACGGGCGTTGAGGCCGAATTCGCGCGCCACGCGCTGCAGCAGGCCGGCGGGCCAGCCCTCGCCCGGCGCGGGCACCCCGCCCAGGGGCACGCCCTCGAGCAGCCGGTGCAGCGCCTCGCCGAAGCGGGCGCGCAGCGTGTCCTCGGCCTCCTCGGCGGAGGCGCCCGCGTCGGCCGGCGGCGTGGTGATCACGCGGGTGTGGCCGGGGACGGTGAGCAGGCGGATCGCCGGCAGCGAGACCGCGACATTCGCGGCGACACTCGTGGCGCCATTCGTGGTGCCATTCGCAGCCTCCTTGACCGAGCCTCCCGCCTTGCGGCCTGCCTCGCGCTCCTCAGGGTCCTGTGCGTGCCGGATCGCCTCGTCATCGACCACCACGTCCATCACGTCCGCCACGTCCGACACGTCCGCGGCCTCCGTCACCGGGAGCCGCACACACAAGGCCTCCAACCGCTGCCACCAGCTGCCGGCATTGGCCTTGTGCGGCTCGATGCTGGAGAGTGCCAGCGACTGGCGCGCACGGGTCATCGCCACATAGAGCGCGTTGAGTTCCTCGTTGGCGCGCGCCACCTTCTCGCGCGCCAGCAGCGACTCGCAGCAGGCCGGCGGCCGGCTCTCGCTGGCGAGGAAGACGAAGCGCAGCGGCGCGGCCTCCTCGCCCGGCCAGTCGACCAGCACGCCCATGGTCTCGGCGCGCGGCGCGGAGCCGTCGGTGTCCAGCAGCAGCACCAGCTTCGCCTCCAGGCCCTTGGCGCCATGCACGGTGAGCAGCTGCACCGCGCCCTCCGCAGCCACCGCCGGCGCACGCTGCCCGCCCGCGCGCAGGGCGCGCACGAAGGCATAGGGGGTGAGGTAGCGGCCGCCCGACACTTCGAGCGCCGCCTGCAGCAACGCGCGCAGGTTGGCCAGCACGCCAGCGCGGGCAGGCGCGGGCGCAGCAGCGGCGTAACGGGCCAGCACCTGGCCGTCGTGGAAGATCGAGTCGAGCGCGTCGTGCGGCGGCCAGGCCTCGACCCAGCGCCGCCAGGTGGCCAGACGCTCGGCGGCCTCCGCCAGCCGGTGCTGCGTCCAGCCGCCTTGCAGCAGCAGGTCCAGCCAGGCGGGCGCGGGACCGCGCAGGGGCCGACCATCCTCGCCGATGTCCTCCATCGCGCGGGCCTCGCGCGCCCTGAGCGCCAGCGCGGCGAGGTCCGCGTCGCTCGCGCCGAAGACGGGCGACTTGAGCGCGCGGGCCAGGGACAGGTCGTGGGTGGGCGAGACCAGCACGTCGAAGAGGGCCACCAGGTCCTCGACCTCGGGCGTCTCGCCCAGCTCGGTCTTGTCGGCCTGCTGCGCCGGGATGCCCCGGGCGCGCAGCGCCTCCTCCATCGCGACCAGGCGGTCCCGCTTGCGGGCCAGCACCATGATGTGGCCGGGTGCGAGCCCGCCGGCGATGCGGCCTGCCAGCCAGGCGGCGGCCTGTCGGCACTCGAGCGCGAGCAGCTTTTCCTCGGGCTCCTCGCGGGGCTCGGTGAGGCTGTCGCGCCAGGCGGGGCCTGCTTCCGCCGGAGCGGCCTCATCGCGCGCCGGGCGCGGGACCGGCGGCAGGGCGACCACCTCGCCCGCGTCTTCGGCGGCGGTGGTGTGGGCGCGGAAACCCGCGTAGTCGCCGGCGGCCTGGGCGGCGAGCATCGCCTGGTTCACCGCCGCCAGCACCTCGGGCGCGTTTCGCCGGGTGTGGTCGCACCCGAGCAGCGTGCCGCCAAGGCCTTCGACCACGAAGCGCTGCGCGGCGCGGAACACCTGGGGCTCGGCGCGGCGGAAGCGGTAGATGCTTTGCTTGGGGTCGCCGACGATGAAGACCGAGGGCGCGCCACCGCCGCCGCCCGCACCCGCGTAGCCACTGAGCCAGGCGTGCAGGGCCTGCCACTGCAGTGGGTTGGTGTCCTGGAACTCGTCGACCAGCAGCTGCGACACCCGGGCATCCAGCCGCTCCTGCACCCAGCCCGAAAGCACCGGGTCGGAGAGCAGGTCCAGCGCGGCGCGCTCGACATCGCTCATGTCGACCCAGCCCTGGGCGCGCTTCAGGGCGGCGTACTCCTGCAGCAGCAGGCGCGCCAGGCGCGACATTCGGCCCTGGTGCAGCCAGGCCTGGTGCTGCACCTCGGCGGCCTGCAGGCGCAGGGCCAGGTCCTGCGCGGCGCGGACCGTGTCCAGCCCCTCGAGCTTCTCGCTGAACTTGCGCGCCGTGCCCTTGTCGGTGATGAGGGCGTCCACCACCGCCTGCAGGTCGCCGGCGCCCAGGGCCTGCTCGAGGCGGTTGGCCGCGTCGGTGCAGGTCTTGAGGGTGGAGGCGCCCAGGACCCGGGCGGCCGCCCAGAGCTGCTCCTGCACCGCGCCGGGCTTGGACAGTAGCCGGCCGGGGCCGGCAGGGAGGTCGTCGTCGGGCCATCCCGCAGGCACAAGGTCGGCAAAGACCTCCGGCCACCGCGACACCGAGGCATCGACCACGCCTTGCGCGTCGGCCAGGTCGAACTCGACCCGCTTGGCCAGCGCCGCTTCCAGCGCCTTGCGGGTCTGGCTGCGGCCATGGGCGGCGACGCTGGCCTCGAAGTCCTGCCGCGCCTGCGGGTCCCCGGCCACCCGGTCCTGGAAGGGCCGCCAGACGCGGGCAATGGCCTCGGCGTCGTCCTCCAGCAGCTCGCCGCGCGCGGGCAGGCCCAGGGCCTCCAGGGTCGCCAGGGGCGCGGTACGCAAAAGCGCCGCGAACCAGCTGTGGAAGGTACGGATCTGGACGGGACGGCCGCCCGCGAGCAGCTGCGCGTACAGCCCCTGCATCTGCGGCGCGAGCTCGGCGGCGCGCGCGGCGGGCAGGCCGCGCAGGCCCAGCTCCTGGCGCAGCCTGGCCTCGCCCTGACGGGAGAAGTCGCGAAGCCAGTCCTGCAGGCGCTGGCGCATCTCGCCGGCGGCCTTCTTGGTGAAGGTGATGGCAAGGATCTCGTGCGCGGGCACGCCTTCGAGCAGCGCCCGCAGGATGCGCGAGACCAGCATCCAGGTCTTGCCCGCGCCAGCGCAGGCCTCGACCGCGACGCTGCGCGCCGGGTCGCAGGCGATGGCGTAGAAGCGCTCGGCCGGCACGCGGCGGCCGTCGACCTCGTAGGCGAAGCCGGCCGGGTCGGGGGTGCCCTCGCCCGGGGTGGAGGGATCGGTGAACAGGTCCGGTGTGGCACTCATTGCACGTCCTTGCCCGCGCCAGAGGCCGCACTCAGTTGGGCCGACGCTTCGCTCGATCGGGCAGACGCTGCACCCGGTCCTGCGGGGGCCGTGCCCGCTCCGGCATCGTCCGCCGTCCAGAAGTCCTTGCGGCACAGGCCGCGGGCGGCGCAGTGATCGCAGGCCGTGCCCGCGCCCAGCGCCTGCAGCGGCGCGCCCGCGGCGATGCGCTCCATGTCGCCCAGGATGCCGGCCACCAGCGCCTCGCGCGCTTCCTCGAGCCCGGGCTGGGCGATGAACAGCGTCTCGCCGCGCTCGCCCACGTTGACGTAGCAGCCTTGCAGGCCCTCCTCGCCAATCAGGGCGGCATAGAAGGCCATCTGGGTGTCCTCCATCGGGTTCTTCACCCGCTTGCGGGTGACGTCGGCCGACTCGGTCTTGTAGTCCATCACCATGCGGCCGATCACGCCACTCGCGTCCGCGGTCCCGACCCGGTCGATGCGGTCGATGCGGCCCACCAGGCGCACCGGCCCCAGCCCCGCCTCGCGGGACTGCTCGCCGGCCTCGTAGCGCGCGCCCTGGCTGGCCTCGAACTTCTCCAGCGCGGCGAGGTAGCCCTCGCGCAGCTGCGGCCAGCCCGCCTCGAAGGGGAGGAACTCGCCGTCCTGCAGGCCCAGCTTGCGCTTGGCGCCTTCGGCGGCGCGGTCCATCAGCTGGGCGCGCTGTGCCCGGTCCGCCTGCCCCGCTTCGGCCAGTGCCTCATGGAACTGGTGCAGCACCTCGTGCAGCCAGTTGCCGAAGTCGCGCTTGCCCAGTTCGACATCGATCTCGGCCGCCTCCTGCAGCCCCAGCTGGCGCAGGGCGAAGAAGCGGTAGGGGCAGCGCCGCAGGTCGCCATAGGCGCTGGCCGAGAGCTCGCGCACCACCAGCTGCGGCGCGCGGGGCTGCGGGGGCAGGACCGGCGAAGGCGCCACGGCCAGGGCCACCCGCGGGTCCGTGCCTTCACGCCCCAGGCCCGACAGGCGCAGCTGCTGCACCAGGGGACTGGGGAGCACCGGGTCGCCCTTGTCGTCGCAGGCCCGCCAGAGCAGGTCCACCTCGGGCAGGGCCAGGGCCGCGCGCCAGGCGGTGCGCAGGGCCTGCTCCAGGTCGTCCCGCGAAGGCAGGCCCAGGGCCTGGCGCTGGCCGGCGGTCCAGGGGCCGGGCGGCTCCGGCGAAGGCGCAAGGCGCACCTCGTCGCAGCCCGGGACGACCAGGGCCTCGAAGCGGCGCGCGAGCAGCTGGTTGAACGGCAGCACCACCACCTGGGGCTGCTCGGGCGGCGCGGGCAGGAAGCTCGCCGCCTCGAGCGCCTCCCCGGCCCAGGCCGCGAGTTCGTCCAGGCCCATGCGACGCCCGGCCTGCGGCAGGCAGGCCCACAGGTGCTGGCCGGCCTCGTCCAGGCCCAGTACCGAGATCAGCTGCGCGCCGGCCGGGTCGGCCTCGAGTGCGGGCCATGCGCCGGTCTCCTGCAGCAGCTCGCGCAGCGCCTGCTGCCAGCGTGGCAGCGGCCGGGGCTGGCGCAGGCGCTCGCGCCAGGCGTTGGCCTGGCGCACGAGGTCGCCCTCGGCGCTGCCCGTGACTGGCGCATCCTTGGCCGCGTTGGAGGCATTCACCGCGTTTTCTGCATTCGCGTCCTGCGCGCCCTCCCCCACTTCCAGCCAGCTGCGCAGGCCCTCCCGGCGCAGCCGGCGCTCGAGCGCGCGCAGGGCGGGCGTGGACGCCGCGGGCAGGTGCTTGAGCCAGTCCAGCACCTCGTCGCTGGGCGCGTCCCATCGGGCGGCCCGCAGCAGGCCCATGAACTGGGCGGCGGCGCGGGTGGTGGAGAGCTTCCAGCCGGTCTCGTCGGCGATGCGCACGCCGCGCGCGCCGAGCATGGCGCGGATGCGGCGGGTCAGCACCCGGTCGACCGCGGCCAGGGCCACCGGCGCACGGCCCTGGTCCAGGTGATGCATCACGCAGGCGGCGGCGCGCTCGGCTTCGTCGGCCGGGTCCGGGCAGGCATGCAGGGCAATGTGGCCCAGGGCCTGCGGCACCTCGACCGGCCAGACCTCCGCGCGGCCGAGGCCCGCCGGTCGGCCCAATCCATTCTGCCGATCACTTTCAGCCTGACCACCCTCCGGACCTGGGCCGAGGCCCAGGTGCCGGGCCAGCGCCCGGGCCACCGGGTCGGGCTGCAGGCCCTCCAGCACCACCAGCAGGTCCAGCGCGCCGGCCTCCTGGGCCAGCACCCGGTCGGTCACGTGGGCCGAGGCGGCGGCCCACTCGACGGCGATGCGGGCCAGCGCGGCCTCCAGCGCCATCATCGGATGCTCCAGCCCCAGGCCGCTGCCGGCCACCGCCGACTGCGCCCAGGCGCCCCGCCCGGCGGGCAGGACGGCCGCCGCCAGCGGCGCCATCTGCCAGGCGGCCTCGACCAGCCGGGGCGCCAGCACGCCGGCGTCCTCGGCCAGGCCTGCGCGCTCGAGCAGGCTGCGGGCGGTCAGGAGGTCGACCGCGCGGTCAAAGGACAGGTCCTCGGGGCCGGGCGCGAAGGCATGGCGGGCGGCCCAGCTCAGGGTGGTCTCGAAGCGCGGCGCGAAGCCGTCGGGCGCGTACGTGGCCCAGGCGCGGCGGGCGGGCGCCATGAGCTGGCCGAAAGGCAGCAGGACCACGGTACGGGCCGGGTGCGCGCCGCGCGCGGACATGGCCGCCGAGAGGCGCGCGGGCAGGTCCTGCAGGCTGCAGGGCTCGGCGCGCGGGACTGCCTCGGCGGGCCCGGCCGGAGGGCTGGCCAGGGGGGCATCGCCAGAGGGTGGGAGGGCGGTGTCGGCTATCGCGGCCATAGGAATTTCGCGCGGGCCCGAGGCCCGTGAGGACCTCTTGTTTCTGTCACAATCCCTGCACTTTACCTGCAGGCGACCCCCACGAATTTCCAAGGATCACTCACATGGCCAGCGACCTGATCAAGCACATCTCCGACGCCTCCTTCGAGGCCGACGTTCTCCAGTCCTCGACCCCGGTGCTGGTCGACTACTGGGCCGAGTGGTGCGGCCCCTGCAAGATGATCGCCCCGATCCTGGACGAGGTGTCCAGCGCCTACCAGGGCAAGCTCACCATTGCCAAGATGAACGTGGACGAGAACCGTGACGTGCCCGCCAAGTTCGGCATCCGCGGCATTCCCACCCTGATGCTGTTCAAGGGCGGCCAGCTCGCCGCCACCAAGGTCGGCGCCATGAGCAAGGCGCAACTCACCGCCTTCATCGACCAGCAACTGGCCTGATCGACCCCCATCCAGAAGGGCCCCGCGAGGGCCCTTTTTTCATACATATAATGCGGTCCAATGGTCGGGCGCCACAAGGGCCCGACACCTCGCCCGACCGAAGGTCCGGCCCCTGAGGCGAATGGCCCGGGTTCATCCACCCGACACCCCGATCCGCCCGGCAGGCCCGCCCCGTCCGGCACGGAATCCCCCGCTGGCCCCACCCCCCCCCCCCCCCTGCCTCTCCCC
>JACCDZ010841207.1_pt1 | contig 47468 bp, 41 predicted proteins | sample 7449551 | NCBI WGS metagenome assembly JACCDZ01 (sample SAMN15323452, study PRJNA562643) | freshwater metagenome | isolation source: river surface water | place: USA:Blue River Watershed | collected 2017-08-18
ATTTGTGTGGCAGCCTCAGGTGGTGCGCGGATGCAAGAAGGTGTTAATTCGTTAATGCAAATGGCAAAAACCTCAGCCGTGTTGCGCTTGCTAACCAATAAACAGTTACCGTTTATTTCAATTTTAACCGATCCAACCATGGGTGGGGTTTCAGCCAGTTTTGCTTTCCTTGGTGATGTGGTAATTGCTGAGCCTGGGGCTTTAATTGGTTTTGCAGGACCGCGTGTGATTGAACAAACTGTGCGTGAGAAGCTTCCTGAAGGATTCCAAACCGCCGAGTTTTTGGTTGAAAATGGTGCGATTGATATGGTCGTTACACGGCAAAATCTTAAATATGAAGTTAGTCGCTTGATTCGCTTATTGATGAATAAAGAAATTGAGGCGTCATGAAATTAGCCATAATTTGTGCGATGGAAGAAGAGCTAGCGGCAATTGAAGCGGCGGTAAGCTTAAACTTAGTAGCGAAATTAGACAAAGCTAGTAATAATTATGCTGAGTATGAGTTTGGCGAACATACAATTATTTTGGTGGTCAGTGGAATTGGTAAAGTTAATGCCGCGGTTACAACGCAGATTTTAATTGATAATTTTGCGCCTGATGCAATAGTGAATGTTGGGGTTGCTGGTAGTCTGACGCGTGACTTAGTATTTGGTGATGTGGTAATTGCAACTGATTTAGTTGAACACGATTTTGATATTACAGCTTTTGGGGTTCCACTTGGGCAAATTGCGCGGATGGATACGTTTTCATTTGCCGCCGATGATAAATTAAATGAGTTATTGCATTCGGTAAGTTTATTAAATCATCAAGTTGTGTTAGGACGCATTGTTAGTGGCGATCAATTCATTGATGATGAGCAAAAAGCGCTATTCTTGCGTAATGAATTTAAGGCGCTAGCTTGTGAAATGGAAGGTGCGGCAATTGCGCATGTGTGTTATTTAAATAAAGTCCCATTTGCAGTGGTGCGTTCATTGTCGGATATGGCTGGTCAAGATGGTCAAGGAATTCATTCGTTTAATGAATTAAAGGAAATGGCGGCTGGACGGGCGGCATTAGTAGTTAAAAATTTAATGGAGAAACTCTAAAATGATGAAAGTTGGATTTATTGGTTGGCGCGGTATGGTGGGTTCGGTTCTAATGGAACGGATGCGTGCGGAGAGTGATTTTAACGCAATTAGCCCAGTATTTTTTTCAACCTCGAGCGTTGGTGGTGAAGCACCGTATGTAGGCAAAGATGTTGGTGTGTTACAAGATGCTTATGATGTCAAATTATTGGCTGGATTAGATTGTATCGTTACAACGCAAGGTAGTGATTATACTAAAGATGTGTTGCCTAAATTACGTAGCGCGGGCTGGAATGGTTATTGGTTAGATGCGAGTTCAGGCTTACGCATGGATGATGATGCAATTATTGTCTTAGATCCAATCAATCGTCAATTAATTGAACAAGGTTTAAGCAGCGGAATTAAAAATTATGTTGGTGGTAATTGCACGGTAAGCTTAATGTTACTGGGTTTAGATGGTCTATTCAAAGCGGATTTAATCGAGTGGATTTCATCGATGACTTATCAAGCAGCCTCAGGCGCTGGTGCGAATAATATTCGTGAATTACTTAAACAAAGTGGCGCACTTTATGCTGCTGCCAAAGACTTATTAGATGATAAAAATGCTTCAATTTTGGATATTGATTATCGCGTAACTCAAGAATTACATTCAGCGAATTTCCCTCAACAATATTTTGGCGCACCGCTTGCAGGAAGTGTGATTCCTTGGATTGATGCTGGTTTGGAAAATGGGCAAACTAAAGAAGAATGGAAGGGTGGCGTTGAAGCCAACAAGATTTTGGGTTATGCCGCTGATACGGTTAAAGTTGATGGAACTTGTGTGCGGGTTGGCGTGTTACGCAGTCATTCACAAGCTTTAACCATTAAACTTAAACGTAGTGATTTAAGTTTGGCGGAAATTGAACAAATTATTGCTAAAGCTAATCCATGGGTTAAATTTGTTGCCAATAATAAAGCCGATACCTTACGCGAATTAACTCCAGCTAGTGTCAGTGGAACATTGGATATTGCAGTTGGGCGCTTAAAAAGCTTAAAATTTGGTCCAGAATACATTAGCTTATTTACGGTTGGCGATCAATTACTTTGGGGTGCTGCGGAACCCTTGCGTCGGATGCTAAATATTTTAGTGGAAAAACATGCGTAAATTACTGCTAGCACTCTCGGGTGCTATGCTTAGTTTTTATAGCTTTGCTGACTTGGGCGAAATAAAAGTTAATTCTTATCTAAGTCAGCCGCTAAATGCAACGATTCCGATAACTGGCATTAGTGAGGCGAGTTTATCTGAGTTGGCAATTGGTTTAGCCAGTAGTGCAAAATTTAAAAACAATGGAATTAGCTTCAGTCCTGAATTAGGTAGTTTGCAATTCAAAATTGTAAATTCGAAAGGTGCGCCTTTTTTACAGATTAGCTCTAACCGTGCGATTAATTCTCCTGTATTAAAAATATTACTCCATTATCAACAAAATAGCGATGATTTTTACCGTCAATATACTTTATTGCTTGATCCGATTGAAGTAAGTAATAATGTTGTGAGTAATAGTGCAGCTCCTGCTAGGTTTAAGCATGAAGTTGTAATGCACAAGATTACTGGTGAAAAACCTATTGCGGTGAGTAATAATCCATCTAAAATTAATCCAAATCTAACCTCAAAAAATGTATTTATGATGGATTTGACCAATCCCTACGTCATGCAACGTTTGGCCAATTTTGACCAAAAGTCAATGATTTATACCACTTTGTCAAATGATAATCTATATTCGATTGCACGCTTTGAACAATTAATTTATCCTCATGCGTTGTTTAATCTAAATCAAATTATAATTGCTCTAGGTTTAGAGAATTATCCTAAAATAAAACCGTTAGGGCAGCCTTATGAATCAGGGGTGAAAATATTACTACCTTTACCACAAGATATTAATTTAATTCAATCTGCACTGGCGGATCAGTATTTATTGGGCGCATCCTTAAGTTCAAGCGAACGTTTAGGTGTATTGCGTGCCATGGCGGCCGCTTTTGAGGTGAGTTTAAAAATTGAGTCAGCCGATCTATTTGCGGGCAAAAATTCAGTTATGACAGTGGCATCAGCACCTGTGAAAAAACATTTTGTGCTGCAACCAATGCCACCAGCATATGAAGATAAAGGTTTAATTGACACGCTTTTAGAGTATAAATATTATTTGGGTTTGGGTTTGCTATTTGCGCTGGGCATGCTGTTGCTGAATAAGAGAATTAAATTACGTGCTGCGCAAAATAAGAGTTTGTCAATGCGTATGCCAAGCATGCATCCATTGGCTGCTGCTGATGGTGTGACGATCAATTCCATCAGTGATATGCTAGAGCGAAATAACGCTGGTGAACGTAACTTGGAGTCATTTGAGCAGCAAGAGCTAGAGTCGATCGATAACAGTGCAGCGAGTATTGAGGGTGTTGATGAAGTTCAGTCATTGAATGTGTCAAATAACAGTTTAAAGCCTGTTGATGAAGAGTTAATCAACACCTTAGAGCACTTATTGTCTTTTGATGATACTCGCGATGATATTCGCTATAAATTGCTGGAATTATATTTGAGTGCCAATCGCATTGAGGCGGCTAATTTAGTTTATGCCAAATTAGATCAATCTTTGGATTCGGATAGTTCTTTACGTGGTAATTTGATCGATATTTGCAAAGAATATGATTTTGTACCGCATGCTGGTTTAGCTGTCGCCGCAACGGAAGTTGCTTCATCAAAGCTTGCAACTGAACTTATGCTTGATGAACCAGAAGTTTTAATTCCAAGTGTTGCAGATTTATCGGCTCAAGAAAAAGAACAATTACTGAAAAAATTAACTCCTGAACTAATCCATGAGCAAGCTGAACCTTCTGATGAGCTGAACGAATTATCACGAGAGATTGATTTTACGCCCCAGGAGTTAGTTGCTCCTGATGTGTCAGTGGACGCGCTTGGCGCTGATTTTGCGAGTGAACGGGTGATGGATTTTTCTGGGTTTAATCAAGTTAGTTCTTCCTCTGTTGAGGCAGCAGATACTCACGGAGTTCCAGCCAATGTTTCAGAGGTCGCAGTGGATAGGCTAACTCATCATGAATGGAGTGATTCTGATTTACAAGTGATAAATTCGACGCTACAGGATGATACGCGGCTTGATGTTGATGCTAACTTAGATGAGAAATTAAATTTAGCCCAAATGTATTATCAGATTGAGGAATTGGCTAAAGCGCGCGAAATTTTAATTGAGTTAATTAATTCTTCAGCTGCTAACTCATCGATTAAAGTTCAAGCTCAGCAATTATTGACGGATTTGGGGTTAAATGACTAGATACGCATTATTATTAGAATATGATGGCAGTGATTATTATGGTTGGCAAACGCAAAAAGATGTGGTAACCGTTCAGCAACAGCTGGAAAAAGCCTTAAGTTCTTTTGCTAATCATCCTGTGACGACAGTGACTGCAGGTAGAACCGATACTGGTGTGCATGCGCTTAATCAGGTGGTGCATTTTGATAGTAGTGCCACCCGCAGTTTGGCGGGCTGGATTAATGCGGTCAATAGTAAATTACCGATTACGATTCGAGTTAAAGATGTCGTTGAAGTTCCAGCTAATTTTGATGCACGCTTTTCGGCCTTGAGTCGAACCTACCATTATTATTTATTAATTCAACCGCAGCAATCGGCATTATTTAATCGGCATGCGGGCTGGTATTATCGTGAACTTGATCTTGAAATGATGCAGCAAGCGGCTAATTTATTGATTGGTAAGCATGATTTCTCGGCATTTCGTGCCTCAGCCTGCCAAGCCAATACTCCAACCCGAGAAATGCGTTCAATTAATATTGAACAACGTGAGAATATGTTTAGATTTAGTTTGACGGCGAATGCTTTTTTACATCATATGGTGCGCAATATTATTGGCGCCTTGCTGTATGTCGGTAATCAACGAATTAGCCTGGCTGAGTTTCATGCGGTTTTTAAGCAAAGTGATCGGCGCTTAGCACCTCCAACCTTTATGCCCAATGGCTTATATTTAGCGGCTGTTGAATATCCGCAAACTATTTTTACTCCTGCGGATCTTTCGATTTGGCGCTTTAATTAATTTTTAGGAGTTAACATGTTTTATCAAAAACATATTTTCTTTTGTACCAATCAAAAACCTGCGGGTAACGGTTGCGGTGATTTCAGCGGTGAAAGTGGTTTTGATTTTGCAAAATTATATTTGCAAGGTCTTGATTTATGGGGTGAAGGTAAACTACGCGCGAGTAAAAGTGGCTGTCTGGGCCGTTGTGTTGTTGGTCCAGTGTGTGTAATTTATCCTGATGGTATTTGGTATAGCTATGTTGATGAAAAAGATGTCCGTGAAATTATTGACCAGCATTTAATTCATAATCAAATTGTTACGCGTTTGCAAGTCTAGATTTATTCAGAACTGGCTTTAATCAAGCTAGTTCTGATTTTTCAGCGTTGTGAATTTACTTGGATTGTATAATTAGCTAATTGATTCGTATAGTCACGATCACCAACCAAAATATTCAGTGGTGTGCTCTCTGGTAGCGTGGATAAATAATCAAAGATTAAGTGATCATTATTTAGCGTTTCCATTTGGGTGATGCTATTGCGCTCAGGGTCAAACCAGTTGTAAATTGGTGTAATCATTAAGCTGTTTTGATTATCGCTAGCTAAAGATAATTGTTCTTGGATCTCGGTTAATTTTTTGATAGTGGTGTAGTAAGCAATACCATTAGAGGTAACCACTTCATTTTTATTTAAAACATCATAATAGCGTGCCAGAACGGGATTTGAGGACATTAAGATAATCCGATGTTTACTCTTCCAGAGTTTTTTAAAAGTTAGTTGTTGCCAATCTTGCTTGGGGGTTAGATAAGATCCAAAAGCCATTTGTAAGTAGTTATGCAAATTATTTAGGTCGTTTTCAGACATATAGCCAGTTTCATTGCGTAAATTATTATCCAGATCAATAAAGATAATTTCTTCAGAGTTATCCGCAATGAAGGCTTTAATTTGTTTAATTATAGAGTTTAGATCAGCGGTTAAATAATAATTCGAGGTATAGTAAGTTTCATGTTGTAAGCAAATTTGCAGTTCAAGATATCTAATTCCATTCTCGAGTTGCTCACTAATATCATCATTTTGAGTATTTAAATATGTGGTGAAATCGTTTTGAGGAATGGCATCATTTTCGCTAACTAATTTGGCTATTTTAGCGTTAGTTGATAGGCTATCAGGTAGAGTTTCACCAATGCAAACGCTTAGATTGGGATTGTTAGTTAAATTATAAGCATTTGAGAAGTGTGAACCTGGTATTAGGACTTGGTTTATTTTTTTTGGCGCTAATTTACTTGTGTTATCAGCCATCCAGCTTGAGTTAAAACTACTGCTGGAACAGGCAGAGATTATTCCAGCGATACCAGCTAGCGTCACGTTACGAAAATAGCGCATTTAATAGCCTTATTATGGAATATAGTGTTTAGTTAAGTAGGTTTCTAGCGCATAGCTTGAGCCAAGCATCGCAGGGTAATCATGGACAATAACATAGATTGGCATTTTAGCTAAGAACGTCCGATAGCGCCCTTTATCTTCAAAGCGGCAACGGAAATCTGATTTAAGGAAATAATCTAATATTTTAGGAACAATTCCGCCACCAATATAGACACCACCAAATGCGCTGGTGATACAAGCTAAATTTGAAGCCGTTGTGCCTAGAATTCGGCAAAAATAATCAACTACTTGACTGCAGATGAAGCATTGATTACTCACACCAAGTTCGGTAATTTCACTTGGGCTAGGAATACGTTCAATTGCAACGCCTTTTATTTCACAAATAGCTTCATACATTACTTGTAAACCAGGTCCAGATAAAACCCTTTCAACCGATACATGTTGAAAACGGCGATGAACATGTTGCCAAAGTTCAAATTCTTCTTCACTGACCGCAGCAAAGCTCGAGCGTCCACCCTCGGCAGGAATTGCAAAATATTCATCTTGTAATGGGTGTTTGAACAGGGTTGCCATGCCAAGGCCTGTTCCTGGACCAATAATGCAAATTGGTTTACCTGAATCAGGTTCTTCACCACCAACTTTAACCAGTTTCTCTTTGGGAATATGTGGAATTGAAAGCGCTAGTGCATGGAAGTCATTGAGGAAAATTAAACTGTCGAGTTTAGTATCAATTTTGGTTTGCATCATTGAAGATAAGTGCCATGGACTATTGACCATAAATAAAGTATCATCCACAATTGGCGATGGTACCGCTAATGCGGCGTGTTTAACTTGAGGATATTTACTTGCGCTCAAATAACTATTAATTGCATCGGCTAAAGTTGGGTAATCACGACAGGTTAAGGTCTTAATTTCAACAAATTCATAAGGTGCAATTTCAACTGCAAAGCGCGCATTTGTGCCGCCAATATCACTGACTAAACGTGGGAAATTATTTGCTAACATTTATTAGTATCCTCCTATGGTAAATAGCCTTTATTAATCAAAGTATCCAAAGCGTAACTAACCCCAAGAAAAGCTGGGAATTGGTGCTTAATAACATATACGGGAATATTCTCTAAGTATTTACGTAAGCGCCCTTTATCTTCAAAGCGACAACGGAAATCAGAGCTAATAAAATAATCCAAAATTCTTGGAACTACTCCACCACCAATATAAATTCCACCAAAAGTATTTGCCATAACGGCTAAATTCGACGCTAAAGTTCCGAGCATGCGACAGAAGTGATCAAGCGTAGTTTGGCAAATCCAACATTCTTGATTTAAGGCGCGTTCAGTTATCTCAGCAGGGCTTGGCATTTGTGAAATATGAAAACGTTTTTGATCACAGACCGCTTCATAAATTAATTGTAGCCCAGGCCCTGAGACAAAGCGTTCAAAAGAAACATGATGAAATCTTTTGTGGACAAATTCCCATAATTCAACTTCTTCAATATTAACCGGTGTAAAGCTTGAATGTCCACCTTCAGCTGGTATCGCTAAGTATTCTCCATTTGGATGGCGAATTAAAGAAGCAACGCCCAAACCAGTTCCAGGTCCAATAATGCCACGTGGTTTATATGGGTCAGCAGCAACTCCGCCGACTTTAATTAAATGTTCTTCGCTAAGATGGGGAATTGCTAAGGCCAGAGCATGGAAATCATTTAAAAATACGACATTCTTTAAACCAAGTTGTAATTTTGTCTCTTCAATTGAGAAGGTGTCCCATGGGCTATTAACCATTAAAATCTTATCGCCAGCGATTGGAGTTGGTAGCGCAATTGCGGCATATTCAATATGTTCAATGCCAACACTTTCTAAATAAGCATGTGCGGCATGAGCTAAGGTTTTGTAGTCTTTACAGGGGAGGACTTTAGTGTGAGTGTAATTATAGAGAGAAGTTTCCAAGCTAAATCTAGCATTGGTGCCGCCGATATCGGCAACTAAACGTGGGAAAGTGTGATCCATAGGCTAGCTCCTTTAAGCATTCCAGAAAATTTTAGCGTCGTGACGTTCGGCTAGCACATAACTAATTGGATAGTGCTTAGTTTTAGCTTGAGCGGCATCTTGAATTATTTCGAGTTTTTTCGCACCATTTAAGCTAATGTAAATTTGTGGTATTTCAAGAATCCCACTTAAACTTAACCCGATTCGTTCATGGTTAGCGGTTTTTGGGTGGGTAATAATGTATTTCTCTGGCGTTAATTGGGGATCTAGAGCGGCGTCTAATTCATCACAGCAGGGAAAAATTGAGGCCGTATGCCCATCTTCACCCATGCCAAGAATGGCAATGTCAATTTGCTTAATATGCAAGTTGGCATTACTTACGCTGGTAAGTGCGTTGCGGGTGGTGACTAAACCATTGAAGAAAGCTTTTTCCGCATGGTTAATTAAGAGGTGGTTACGAACTAAATTTTCATTGCTATCGGGGTGATCGACAGCAAGGAAGCGCTCATCGACTAAAGTTATGGTAACTTTTTCCCAAGCTAAATCGTAACGGCTGAGGCGTTCAAATAATTTAATTGGGCTTTTGCCGCCTGACACGGCAAGTGTGGCATGGTCTTGCTTTTGTAAAGTTGTTTGAATTGACTGCGCAATTGCTCGGGCTAATTCTTCAACTTGTTGTGGGTTATCTTGAAATTTATGTATTTTCATAGTTAATGTGCTCACAAATATTGATGTTAACGCTCAATATTGTAACTCAAATATCTTAGTTAATTTGAACTAAATTGAAACATTATTGCGATTTGTTTTAATTGTAAATAGTTGTGATTTTTAAAACGCATTAAAATATAAATCATGCCGGTTTGGTGAGTTAAGTTATTTGTAGAAATTTTCTCAGGAATGTTGGTGTTGTGTTATAAAAATATTAATGTGGTTTTTATGTAAATAACGAAGTTAATCTAATTTAGATTGTTTGTGGATAATTTAAACGATTCAAACTATCCTGAGTTTAAGTGCTTGTCATGTATTTGAGTTTAATTTACAAGGTGGGATTTATTTTATGCTAATTTAGTCAGCCACAAGATATCTTAAGCGCTGGTGGTAGTGATTATGGTATAATCCAATCAATTTAGCAGTGGTCTTTCGGCTTTTTAGCGTTAGGATCAGATATTTAATCTATAGGAGTTTAGCATGGGGTTTCTTCAAGGTAAAAAAATTTTAATCACGGGTTTAATCTCGGATCGTTCAATTGCCTATGGTGTTGCAAAAGTATGTTTCGAGCAGGGTGCTGAAATTGCTTTGACTTATCAAAATGAAAAACATGCTGAGCGTGTTGCTGGCTTTGCCAAAGAATTTAATTCTAGTTTAATTTTTCCCTTGGATGTGGCTAAAGATGAACAAATTGCTGATTTATTTACGCAATTAGAAAATCATTGGGATGGTTTAGATGGCGTATTGCACTCGATTGCATACACACCTAAAGTTGGACTAGCTGGTGATTTTGTTGAAAACATTGACCGTGAAACTTTTAGAATTTCAAATGATGTTTCGGCATACAGCTTTATTGCTTTGGGTCGTGCTGCACGTAAAATGATGCAAGGGCGTAATGGATCATTGGTTTGCTTGACGTATTTAGGTGGTGAACGGGTTTTGCCTAACTACAACATGGCAGGTGTGGCTAAAGCTGCATTGGAATCATCGACACGTTATATGGCATATGCCTTAGGCGCAGAAGGTATCCGTGTAAATGCAGTATCTGCGGGTCCAATTAAGACCTTAGCGGCAAGCGGAATTAGTGGTTTTGGTAAAATTTTAGATCATATGGCACAATTTGCACCGCTTAAACGTGGTGTTACCACTGAGGAAGTTGGTAATGCGGCGGCCTTCTTATTCTCTAATTTATCAAGCGGAATTACTGGCGAAGTCATGTATGTGGACGCTGGATACAATATTACCGCTGGTGGTTTGGAGGGGTAATTCCCGTGAAAACAACTAATCCAGTTGATGTTTTAGCCATTGCTCGTCAATTATTTAATGACGAAATTAGTGGTTTAAATTCCATTCGTGATACGTTAAATGCTGATTTTATTCAAGCGGTAGAAATGTTATTGGCGTGTAAGGGTAAAGTTATTGTCTCAGGGATGGGTAAATCTGGACACATCGGTAATAAAATTGCAGCTACACTAGCCTCAACTGGAACCGCGGCCTTTTTTATGCATCCAGCCGAAGCACTGCATGGCGATTTAGGCGTGATCGAAAGCAAAGATTTATTGCTGGCAATTTCTTACTCTGGTGAATCGGATGAGCTTAGCGCGATTATTCCAATTACCCAACGTCGTAAAATTAAGGTAATTGCCATTGTCGGTAACCCTGATTCTACCTTAGCCAAATTAGCCGATTGTGTGTTGTCAATTAAAATTGACAAAGAGGCTTGTCCGCTTAATTTGGCGCCAACCACTAGCACGACTGCAACGTTGGTTTTGGGTGATGCCTTGGCGGTTGCGCTACTATCTTTACGGAATTTTAAACCCGAAGATTTTGCTTTATCTCATCCTGGTGGAAGCCTTGGGCGTAAATTACTCACTACAGTGCGAGATATTATGCATCAAGGTGAGCGTTTGCCGCTGGTGTCTCCAACAGCTAAATTAAAAGAAGTGGTTGTTGAAATTAGCAAAAAAGGCTTGGGTTTAGTTGCGGTTGTTGATGCCGAACAAACTTTGCTTGGTGTGGTAACTGATGGTGATTTACGCCGCGTTTTAGATGGCGAACAAGATGTGCGCTTACTTAATGCGACCGAATTCATGACGCCCAATCCCAAAGTCATTAATTGTAATAATTTAGCGGTTGATGCGGTTGAAATGATGCATAATTATAAAATTGGTGGTTTATTGGCGGTTGATGATGCTAATAAAGTGGTTGGTGCGTTTAATCTTCATGACTTATTTAAAGCTAAACTAATTTAGGGACACAACATGGACGCCAAATTAATCAATGCCAAAGCGCAACACATTAAGGTTGTTGCCACTGATGTCGATGGAGTTTTAACCGAAGGCTTTATCTTTATCCGCGATGATTATGAAGAGCCATTTGGCAAGTTTAATATTCTCGATGGTTTTGCAATCGGTATGGCTCGTGAATGTGGTTTAAAGACGGTAGTTATTTCTGGACGTAAGTCTTTGGCGACTGAAGCGCGTTGCCATAAATTAGGTATGGATTTGGCTTATACAGGTGTTTCTGATAAAAAAACCAAGATGTTGGAAATCGCTGCTGAACTTGGCGTTGAGTTGAATGAAATTGCTTACATCGGTGATGATTTAATTGATTTACCTGCAATGGGAATAGTCGGTTTACGGGTTGCCCCCGCCAATGCCATGCCAGATGTTAAGCTGCGCGTGGATTATGTGAGTAGCTTACGCGGTGGTGATGGTGTCTTGCGTGAAGTTGTGGAATTAATCGTCAAAGCTCAAGGTAAATATGCTGGGTTTTTGGCAAAATATTTGGCGTAAGCCTAGTTGCTATGTTTAAACTTAAATACCAATCCTCACGAATATTTAATACGATCACAGTTATAGTTTTATCTGGTTTATGTTTGTTATTAAATAGTCTAACGCAAATTAATTTTCATAAATTGTTATTGCCAAATGATAAACCTGAGTTTTCAGCGACAGGGATTGCGGCTAATTTGTATGCTCCAGATGGTGCGCGCTTATATCGTTTATTAGCGGAGAGCGGTAGCCAATTTCCAGAAAGTAGTCGGATTGGCTTAACTAATTTAACCATGCAAGCCTTTAATGAATCAACTGGTGAATTAGCCCAACAGTTAACCAGCAATGATGGCTGGGTTGACTCGAAAACTACTTTAGCTTATTTGGGTGAGAGCGTACTGATTGTTTCATTCGATAAAGACCCGCAAAAAGCCATTCAAGTTTATACTAAACAAGTTAATATTAATGGTGCGACTAAATTTGCGAATAGCTCGGCACCAATTCGTGCAATTCAAGGTAAAAGTATCATGACAGGTATTGGTTTTAGCCTTGATTATAATAAAAAATTCCTTACTATTGAATCAAATGTGAAAGTTATCTATGTTACAAATTAAACGTATCTGCTTAATTGTGCTGCTACTAGGATTAAGTTCATTTAGTTATGCGCTAAAGTCCGATGAATCGCAGCCCATTCAAATTGAAGCTAATCAAGCTACCGCCGATCAAATTAATATGGTAACTGTCTTTAGTGGTAATGTCGTAGTAACCCGTGGCAGTATGATAGTTCACTCGAACACAGCTCAAGCCTCGCAAGACGCGCAAGGTTATAAAACCATCCATATGATCGGAACTCCAGTTACCTTTTTTCAATTAAATGACGATGGGGATAAAACTGAGGGGCAGTGTAATGATTTTGATTATAATACCAAAAATAACTTGGCAATTCTAACTGGACGTGCTCGAGTTAAAAAAGGTGACAATTTAGTGATGGGGGATAAGTTAACCTATAATACCCAAACCCAAATTTATAATGCAACTTCAGCTAATGCCAATGGTGTTTCAAATACCAAAAGTGGTCGCGTAACGGTTATTCTTCAACCAAATCAGAAGGGTCAAAATGGAAACAGCTCAGTCATCAACACCAAGTAGTTTTCTAGATGTGCAGCATTTACGTAAGCAATTTAAAAAACGCGTGGTAGTTAAAGATGTTTCATTTAATGTGCATAGCAATGAGGTAATTGGTTTACTTGGACCAAATGGTGCGGGGAAAACTACCAGTTTTTATATGGTGGCGGGATTATTAGCCAGCGATGGTGGCGATATTTATTTGGATGGCAAGAATATCAAGAGTACGCCAGTGCATAAACGTGCTGAGCTTGGTTTAGGTTATTTACCCCAAGAGGCTTCAATTTTTCGTCAAATGACCGTTGAAGAAAATGTCGTTGCGATCTTGGAGCTAAAGAATCTCGATCGTAAAAGCATCAAAAGAGAAGCTGAACGCTTATTAACCTCCTTAAATATTGATCATTTACGTGATGTCAGTGCAATGGCTTTATCTGGTGGCGAACGTCGGCGTTGTGAAATTGCACGCGCGCTTGCCAATAATCCGCGTTTTATTTTACTCGATGAACCGTTTGCTGGGGTTGATCCGATTGCCGTAAGTGATATTCAAAATGTAGTTAAATTACTTAAAGATTTAGGTATCGGTGTGATTATTACCGATCATAACGTGCGCGAAACTTTACGAATTTGTGATCGAGCGTATATTATTAGTGAGGGTAACGTGCTGGCTAGTGGAATTCCAAGTGAGCTAGTGCAAAATGAAAAAGTTAAACAAGTTTATTTGGGCGAAAATTTCACATTTTAAATTTTTTAATTTAGGGGAACAAAATGTCTGCTGCAGCTGGTGTCAATTATAAATGGTTTAGTTTGGGAGACGTAAGTAGTTCAGCGACTATCGTCTTTGATAACTTAACTAATATGGCGATTATTGCTTTTTTATTAACGGTGGTTTTTGGTATGCCAGCAGGTATTGTGTTTAAACACATAATTCCAGGGTTGTCAGTCGGTGTTGTGGTTGGTAACGTTGCCTTTATGTATATGGCCTTTCGGATGTCCAAAAAACTTGGCCGTGATAATGTGACGGCTTTTCCATCGGGATTAGATGCACCGACTTGTATTGGTATGACTTTAGCGGTGGTTGGTCCAGCTTTTCTGTTATTTAAATCTCAAGGTATGTCTGCGGATGCAGCAGCACTACAAAGTTGGTATGTTAGCTGTGCGTGTTGTTTCTTTATCGGCTTGGTTAAATTTGTGTGCTCTTTCTTTGTGCATAAAATTAAAAATGCCTTGCCAACTGTTGCGCTACTTGGCGGTTTAGCTGGAGTTGCAATTGGTTTAATTGCTTTTTTTCCATTATTAAATATGTTGGAGTATCCAATTGTTAGCTTTTTAGTTTTAGCAATTATTGTGATGGTTTATTTTGCCGGTTATCAATTACCTGCTAATTTACCCGCAATTCTAGTTGCAATTATTTTGGGAACCCTGGTTTACTACGTTTTCCAAGTAATCATGACTGGGCACGCCAACGCTCCGAGCTTGTCTAATTTGGAAGTTGCGTTTCCATCAGCTAGTTTTGCTTTCTTTGCCTCATTGCCTGTGGCGGTAAAATTCTTTTCAATTGCTTTCCCTTTTGCGCTATTGGTGATTTTTGGTACGGTTGCAGTTGCCGAAAGCGCACAGGTTCTTGGTGAGGATTATTCACCAAATAAATTATTAATGGTAGATGGTATTGCCACGATGTTAATGGGGGTATTTGGTGGTACTTCACAAACTACGCCTTATGCGGGTTTCCCTGCTTATAAAAAGATGGATTCACGAGCTGGTTATTTATTTATTAATATCATTATAGTGGGAATTGGCGCCTGGTTTGGCTTTGTGAATTATATCATCGATTTAATTCCTGAAGCTGTGTTAGCACCAGTCTTGTTGTTTATTGGTATTGAAATTGCGATGCAAGTCTTTATGGTGTGTGACAAAAAATATTACCCAGCGGCTATTTTGGGATTGTTTCCGTCAATTGCGCGGATGGTTGAAATTGAGTTTTCATCGAGCCCTGCTGCATCAATGGATAAAGTTACGGCGCTGTTAGCAACCACGACAGATGGTAAATTATCTGCCATGAGCGCAATTTTCACCTTTGGGAATGGTTTTATTGTAACTGGTACTTTACTGGCGGCCTTGGTTTATTATTTGATTGAACGGCGAATTGTTGCAGCTGTGGTAACTTGTTTGGTTATGGCGCTAATGTCGTTGTTTGGAATTATTCATTCGGTTAATATGGATGGTTCGATGTACTGGATTGCGAATTTACCAGCTGCACAACGGATTATTCCAATTGAATATGCGGGTGGTTATATCATGTTTGCAATTGTTGCAATTGTTTTGCATGCTTTAAATAAAGGTAAAGCTTCAACTTTAGAGCATTAAATTTAGTTTAACTGATTGATGTTTAAAATAGCTGTGGTGTTTACTGCAGCTATTTTTGTACAGTCTGGAGTTGAAAATAACGATGACTAGAAAATGCAAAGTGTTTGATTTAATCTGAGTTGTCGTAAATTAAATGTAAATCTTAGGTCGAGTAGCGTGAGAATAGCTAAAAGTTTAGGTGAGGGTAGTAGTTAATTTATGAGAATATCAATCATTAATATTGCGAATAAAATGCCTGATTGGGTGAGTAGCGCTTGTGATGAGTATCTGAAACGAATTAATCATGGTAAATATAGTTGCCAAATTATAGAAATTAAAGCCGATAAAAATAATAAAAAAACGCCACTGGAGAATATGGAACTTGAGGCCAAAAAAATTGAAGCCTTGATTCCACGCGGAAGTTTTGTGATCGCCTTGGATGAACGTGGCAAAATGCTGGATAGCATTAAATTTGCCGATTTTCTGGATAAAACGGCACTGCAACATTCCGCGATTTGCTTGATTATCGGTGGAGCAGATGGTATTCATCCAGAATTACGCGCTAAAGCCGATTATTCAATCAGTCTTTCAGCGATGGTTTTTCCGCATGCCTTGGTGCGGGTAATTATTCTTGAACAACTTTATCGGGCGATTTCAATTTTAGAAAATCACCCATATCATCGTGAGTAAATAAGATGTATTTGTATTATCGTAACGCGAGTTTAGAAACCGCTGCCGCTGAGTTGGTGCTTTTAGTTGCTGGGTTTCAAACGCAATTACTCAATCTTGAATTTGTCTCAAATGAACTCTATTTGTGTTTAGAAGACGATGGCTTATATGTCTATAGCGCGCAATTTAAACCGCTAAATTTAAAGCATTTTTATAGTGACTTTATTGCTAAACGCAAGCCTGCGATTAAGCGTGAAATTTTAATTCAAGCCATTAATTTGCGCGCCACAGCGGATAATTTAATTTATGGCTTAGATACCACCGCAGGATTGGGGCGCGATGCAATTTTGATGAGTTTAGCTGGTTATCGGATCACAATGTTAGAAAATAATCCGTATTTGGCGGTGGTGTTAAATTATTTATGTATTGAATTTGCCGTGCAACTGCCTTTTCTCGAAGTAGTTTATAGCGATAATTTAACCTATTTGCATGAGTCTAATAAGGTGTACAATTTAATTTATTTAGATCCGATGTTTAATGACGGTAAGCAAGCTTTAGCCAAAAAAGACATGCAGTTAATTGATTTATTGATTCATCAGGTTAGTTTGAAACATGTGATGGATAATCAGGCACTTTTTGAATTGGCGCGCAAACGTTGTCGACAAAAATTAATTGTGAAGCGTGATAATAAGCAAGCTGAATTGGTGAGTCAGCCAGTGCCAACTTATCTTAAAAAAGGTAAAACAATTCGTTTTGATGTTTATCAATGCCATGAAGTTAGTTAAAAATAAACTTTGTAGCATAAACTTGTGTAACAATCAGAGTTGCAATAACTCATAATCTGAATTAAACTTTTTTAAGAATTTGTATGCAGTATACTTACTTAATTAGGTATTTAGAGATTTAAATAAAAATCTCCACGTAACAATAGTTTATCTGCATTACGTGGAGTATCTTAATTTCAATCGGCCTAAGATTTAGCTTAGGTTTGAATTATCAATTAAATTGATTGTGCTCCCAGCTACCATAGCCTGGATTTGGTAATGAAAAATATTCTTGACCAAATTTAGTATAAAAATCACTGTTTGGATCTTGTTTAATTGCATCAGCTTGCATAATATTTGGGAAGTCTTGGATGTTATCACCAAAATAACCTAATACATGCAGTGGTTTTAATGGTTTAGTCGCAATTATTTTGCTATAGTCTCCCGCAATTACCGCATTAAAACGTGGAGTTTTATTCGAGTCTTTTGCACCATTAGCAAAAATAACCGTATCGTAGCAAATGCCAGCTTTTTGTAAATTAGCTAAAGTTGCACTTTGAATCTTATCATCATAAGTCCCATCGCGATTCGTTACCAAAACTACTTTGCCACCATTTTTTTGAATTGAACAGGTGAAATTATGCGCGCCAGGCGTTGCGGTTGAAATGGCCTGCTCCATGTTGGCATATAGTGTTGGCATAGTTGTATTTGTACAGCTTAATACATTATCTTTCTGGTAATGCGAATTATCTAAAACGGTTTCATCAATATCCATAATGACACCCCAGTTTTTATTTTTGAGTTTCTCTTGGGCAACTTTGTGGGTAACTTTTTCTAAACCAATACTAAAAACTTGATGATATTGTGCATTGCGTTCAACTGAGTCACGATACCATTTAGTTGCCATGTAGTTATTTGAGGTTTCAGGTTTTCCTGGTACGCAGCCTGGCATGGTTGCGGCAGTGGTTTGAGTGAGTGTTGGACTGCTGGCATTAGCCTCAAGTGCATAAACATTCAATGGAATAAGGCTCGCGAGACTTAGACTTGTAAGTAGTGATTTTAGGTGCATTTGTTTCTCCTTAAATGCGGTTAGATTACAGTTAAATTAATTTTAAATTGACAATATCAGTTTAGTTAACTTGCTGTATTTCAGCAATTAATTTCTCCAGAACTTCAGCTACATCATAAGGAGTTGCGACATGATGTGTAGCATTAATTTCCGGTAAATAATCACCAACTTTTATCGTGGTAATTTGGGCTAGTTCTGGATGTAGTACCAAAGGTAAATCGTTGCGGTCATTAAAGACAAACGCAGCTTGCTCTGGTTTAATTTGTAATGTTTCTAATAAGCGCAAACAGGTGCTGCCCTTATTTACGCCATGCGCGGTAAAGTCAATATTTTTCTCATTATTGTGCCAAGTTAAATCGTGTAATTCAAAAAATTCTTTAACGCGCATGAAGATTTTAGTCGGCGGATTGGCTAAAGCGCTTTGACGATATTCTGTGATGTTGTCATGAGTGATGGCGCGAATAAACATCGGACGATTTTGCCATAATTCCAGTTGTTGGCTATATAAATAACTGCGCTGTTCATCGAGATAATAATAGAGAAAATCAATTTGAGTTAAATCTAATTGAGCGAAAAATGACTCTAATTCAGCGGGGCTAATGAAGAAGTCGAGTAAGCTGTCACCGTTAGTTTTAGTTAAGCGTGAGCCACCGTCTAAAATATGTGGTACATCAGGGCTTAGATAATCAATAATGGGTAAATGGCGTAATAAATCTAAACTGCGTCCTGTTGCCATAATCCAATGAATTTGCGGATTAGCGAGCATTAAGTCGCGTAAACTATCAGGTAAAATCCCATCATGGGTAATGCTGGAACCATCCCCATCCATAATTATGGCTTTGAGTTTAGTCATAATGAATACTCCATAATCAGCGGTGCGTGATCGGAGAATTTTTGTTGTTTATAAATACTGGCTGAAATGAGCTTATCGCGTAAATTTGCGCTAACAATCTGATAGTCAATCCGCCAGCCAACGTTTTTGGCATAAGCTTGTCCGCGATTTGACCACCACGTATAACCTGGGTCTTCTGGGTACAAATGACGCCAGCTATCGGTATAACCATGGGCAAACAAAGTGCTGAGCCATTCACGTTCTTCAGGTAAAAAGCCAGAATTTTTTAGATTGCCTTTCCAGTTTTTTAGATCAATTTCTTGGTGTGCGATATTCCAATCACCACAAATGATGTAATCGCGCTCAGCATGTTGTTGTTGCAAAATTGGTAAGTAATATTCCATAAAGCGGAATTTCTTCTGTTGCTTATCTTCACCACTCGAGCCTGAGGGTAAATAGAGTGAAATTACGCTAAGCTTGCCATAGCAAAATTCTAGATAGCGCCCTTCATTATCAATTTCGAGATTGTTTAAACCTATGATAATTTGATCGGGTTGGTGTTTGGACATGATGGCAACCCCGCTATAGCCTTTTTTCTGGGCTGGGTGAAATTCACAATGATAGCCGTTGAAATTTAACAATTCGCTTGGAATTACACTTAAATCCGCTTTCAATTCTTGCAGGCAAATAATATCGGCATCCACCGTTAGCAGCCAATCGAAAAAGCCTTTAGTTTGTGCCGAACGAATTCCGTTTAGATTCGCGCTAATTATTTTCATTTGAAATCCTTAAAAATTTGACGCTGCAGCATAAGCCGATGACCACGCCCATTGAAAATTATAGCCACCGAGCCATCCAGTTACATCAACCACTTCACCAATGAAATACAAACCCGCAATATGTTTACTTTGGAGGTCTTTGGAGTTTAACTCGTTAGTGTCAACGCCACCCCGAGTTACCTCGGCTTTTTTATAGCCTTCGCTGCCTGAGGGACAAATTTGGAAATGATGAATCAATTGTTCGATGGCATGCATTTGCGCTTTACTTAATTGACTAAGTGGTGGATCAAATCTGAGTAAATCACATAGACTATGGGCTAATTTTTGTGAAAAATAGTAACTCAGGAAACTACTCAGTAACTTGTTAGAACTACGTTGAAGTTTAATCTGTTCGATAATATTTTGGCTGGGTAATAGATTTATGGCGATTTTATTACCCGGGTTCCAATAGGAAGAAATTTGTAAAATTGCGGGACCGCTTAAACCACGATGAGTAAATAAACTATTTTCAACGAACTTTACTTTTCCAAGTGAGGTTTCACTTAAAAATGAAATTCCCGCTAATTGTGTATAATTGGGTAAATCTTGTGGTGCAATGGTTAATGGAACTAACGCTGGTGCGGTTGGAATTACTTTGATGTCGAACTGTTGCGCAATTTGATAACCAAAGCCAGTTGCACCAATTTGCGGAATTGCCAAGCCGCCAGTTGCGATAATTAACTTGGCGCAATTAAATGAGCCTTGGGTTGTGCTTAATTCAAAACCTGCCAGTGTCTTATCAATTTTTAGCACACTGGTATTCATTTTGCGCTGGACGTGATTTTCTTGGCATAAATGATCGAGTAAATCAATAATAGCTTGTGATTTATCATCACAAAAGAGTTGCCCAAGGGTTTTTTCGTGATAGCTAATACCATGCCAATCGAGTAATTCACAGAAGTGTTGTGGTGTATAACGCGAGAGTGCCGAGGTGGCAAAGTGTGGGTTATTCGAAATATAATTAGCTGGGCTAGCATTTAGATTGGTGAAGTTACAGCGTCCACCACCCGAGATGCGGATCTTCTCCGCCAGGCGTGAACTATGATCTAAAATCAAAGTCCGTAAACCTTTGGCGGCGGCAAATTGTGCGCACATTAGACCAGCAGCACCAGCACCGATGATTATTACGTCAAAATTAGGAGATTGCACGGTTAATTTCTTATGTATAAACAGGTTAGTGTGTTAAAATTGCGCTAATTATAGCCTATATTAAAGAAACAACTAGAAATAAATATGATAGCAACCAGCATAAAACTAAATTCAGCCACGTTTGATTACTATATCTTACGAATTAATTCCAATAGTTCGCTGCAAGAAATTCAAAGTAAATTAACCACTTTGCGTGAATTTGATAAGACTAGTCGCCATTTGGTGATCGAATGTGATAGTCAATTGGATTTAACTTCATTTAGCCAGCAAATTCAACAAATTGATCAGCTCGCTGCGCAATATGATTTGGTAATTAATTTTATTTTAGCCAATCAATTTACCCGTGGTGGAATAATTGCTGGTAAGCCGGTGATTGATTTACCGAGTACACTTAAACCTCAAGTTATTCTCAATCAGACGTTATTGATTGATGAACCTGTGCGGAGTGGAATCATGGTTAAAAACGATGGCGATGTGATTGTAACCAGTTTGGTTTCGCATAATGCCGAAATTATCGCTACAGGCAATATTCATATTTATGGTGATTGTCGCGGACGGGTTATTGCTGGTAATGGTGGCAACAAAAAAGCTAAAATATTTATTGGGCGCTTTAATGCCGAATTGATTTCGATTGCTGGAGTTTATCGTGTGATTGAAGATAAATTACCCGATAGTTTACACAATAAAGCCGTACAAATTTTTTTAGATGATAAAGAGCGTTTAAATATTATGCCGCTCGCCATTTAAATATAAGGGTAACAACATAAAATAATGAAACAAAAAATACGTGGACAAATGCAATTAAAACATACTATAGTAGGAGCAAATATGGCTAAGGAAGCTAAAGTTATTGTGGTAACCTCTGGTAAAGGCGGCGTGGGTAAAACAACTACCTCGGCAAGCTTTGCAACCGGGTTAGCTAATCGTGGATTTAAAACCGTCGTAATTGATTTTGATATCGGTTTACGCAATTTAGATTTAATCATGGGTTGTGAACGACGGGTCGTGTACGACTTTGTGAATGTAATTTGTGGTGAAGCCACCTTGCATCAAGCGTTAATCAAGGATAAAAATTGCGATAATTTATATATTTTAGCGGCTTCGCAAACTAAAGATAAAGATGCGTTAAGTGAAGAAAATGTGGGACGAATTATTGCCGAATTAAAGAAAACCTTTGATTACGTGGTTTGTGACTCTCCAGCTGGAATTGAAAAAGGCGCGTTTATGGCATTATACTTTGCCGATGAAGCCTTAATTGTAACCAATCCAGAAGTCTCATCGGTGCGTGATTCAGATCGTATTTTAGGTATTTTAGCCTCAAAATCACAACGTGCGGTTGAGGGACGTGAAAAAATTAAAGAACATATGATTATTACTCGTTATAATCCAGAACGCGTTGAAAGTGGTGAAATGCTTTCAATTGAAGATATTCAAGATATTTTACGCATTCCTGTACTGGGTGTTACGCCTGAATCGCAAGATGTGTTACAAGCTTCCAATACGGGTACACCAGTGATTAATTTGGTAGGTACTAATGTTGCTGCAGCGTATGCAGATATTGTTGCCAGATTCCTTGGTGAAGATAAACCGATGCGTTTTACAGTTGCCGAAAAGAAAGGCTTCTTAAAACGCATGTTTGGAGGTAAATAACATGTCTTTACTCGATATCTTATTTGGAAAAAAGAAAGCTACTGCATCGGTTGCCAAGGAACGCTTACAAATTATTTTGGCGCATGAGCGTGCAAGTTTAACTGGTGATGGGCAAAATTTTGCGCCGAGTTGGTTGCCAGAATTGCAACGTGAATTGTTGGCGGTAATCGCTAAATATATTCAAGTTGATCAAAATGCGTTAACGGTTAATCTAGAGAAACGTGATAACTTGGAATTATTAGAAATTAATGTTACATTGCCAGAAAAGGAATAAATTATGACTATTCATCATCAACTAATTATTTTGGGTTCAGGTCCTGCTGGTTATACGGCGGCAATTTATGCTGCGCGGGCTAATTTAAAACCAGTGATTATTACAGGAATGCAACAGGGTGGACAATTAATGACTACCACTGAAGTTGAAAATTGGCCTGCTGAAATTAATGGTGAAGTGCAAGGCCCTGAATTAATGCAACGTTTTTTAGATCATGCAACTAAATTTGGGACTGAAGTTTTATTTGATCAAATTCATACCGTGGAGATTGCCGAAAAACCATTTAAATTAATTGGTGATATGGGTGAATATACTTGTGATGCTTTGATTGTTGCAACTGGTGCTTCGGCTAAATATTTAGGCTTAGACTCTGAACAAAAATTTATGGGGCGTGGCGTTTCGGGTTGTGCAACCTGTGATGGATTTTTCTATAAAAATCAAGAAGTAGCGGTAATCGGTGGTGGCAATACGGCGGTTGAAGAAGCTTTATATCTAGCCAATATTTGTTCAAAAGTAATTTTGGTACATCGTCGGGATAGTTTTAAATCTGAAAAAATTCTGATTGAACGCTTAATGGATAAAGTAGCCAGCGGTAAAATTGAACTTAAATTGAACGCTAATTTAGATGAAATTTTGGGTGATGCTAAAGGTGTTAATGGTATGCGCTTAAAATTTAATGATGGCTCCAGTGAAGATATTGCTTTAAGTGGAGTGTTTATTGCGATTGGACATAAACCAAATACCGATATTTTTGAAGGTAAATTGGCGCTTGATCATGGTTATATTATTACTAATGCTGGGCGCACAGGATTTGCAACGGCAACTTCAGTCGAGGGTGTTTTTGCAGCCGGCGACGTTCAAGATATGATTTATAAGCAAGCGATTACCTCGGCTGCTTCAGGTTGTATGGCGGCTCTAGATGCTGAACGCTATTTGGATCATGCTTAATAATGTTAAATTTAGTGTATCTACGAGTTAAATTAAGTGCGGGGATTATTCTCGCACTTTTATTATCCTCATGCTCGTGGATGAATAAAGCCCCAACTACTCCATCTGCGACTAACAAATATGTAGTTGCGGAAGATAATGGCTTTTTTCAAATTTCAACCGATGGTAATTCGTGGGTCGCGATTAAACCTGCTGAAAGTGAAATTTGGAATAGCTTAAGCTTGAGTAATAATAAAATTATTGCGGTTGGAATGTCGGGTGCGATTTCTGATTCAAGCGATGGCGTTAATTGGAACCCAGTACTGATTAAAGATCATCGTGTATGGTTATATGATATTACCTATGCCAAAACGCAATATATTGCCGTTGGAATGGGGGGGCTGGTGATTGGATCGCCAACGCTGAAAAATTGGCAACGCAAAGTTGTACCAACACGGTCTTGGTTAAGTAGTGTTAGTTATGGCAATCAAACCTTGGTCGCAAGTGGTGCTGGTGGGGTTCTTCTTGCTTCACGTGATGGTGGAAATACGTGGGTTGCTGAGAGTTCGCCAACTGAGGAATGGTTAAGTAGTGTGCGCTTTATTAATCAGCGTTTTATTGCGGTTGGTTCAAGTGGCACTGTACTTAGTTCCGTGGATGGACATGGTTGGGAATCGCATGTTTCTGCGACTAAGAAGTGGTTATACACGGTTAGTTATGGTAATGATAAATATTTAGCGGCTGGGGCAAACGCTAGTGTCGTTAGCTCACGGGATGGAATTAACTGGCATGTGCTGCGTACTAATTTACCACCCAACGTAACTATTCATTCAATGATTTTTGCCAATCGAAAATTTTGGATTGTTGGCAGTCATGGTTTGATTGCTAATTCAAGTGACGGTGTAGATTGGCGAATCACTCAGTTAAATACGAGTCACGGGCTCAATTCAATTGTGTATTTTGATACGCCGTAATTAAAGTTAAATTGTATAAATGATTGGCGCCACTTGAGATTTAAATTCAGTGGCGCTTTTTTATATCTAATGAGCCGCGCCCCAATTCTGGGCCGCTTTTACTTCAACTAATAACGGTACATTTAAGCTGATGGTTTCGGTCATTAAGCGTTCTAAATTCGCCAAAATTAATTCAACTTCATCATCTGCTACTTGAAAAATTAATTCATCATGAACTTGTAAAATCATTTCACATTTAAGCTGCTGCTCTTTCAGCCATTTATCCACATGCAACATGGCGATTTTTATAATATCGGCAGCACTGCCTTGCATTGGCGCATTCAGAGCCAAGCGTTCTTCGGCCTGCCGTAGAATGTTATTTTTGGAATTAATGTTGGGTAAATAAATTTTTCGCCCGTAGATTGTGCTGACATATTCATCCGCATGTGCCTGATGTTTGATATCTTCCATATAATCTTTAACGCGTGGATATTGGGCAAAATAATTATCAATATATAGTTTGGCTGCTGCGCGCTCAATTTTCAACTCTTTGGCGAGACCAAATACCGATTTGCCATAAATTAAGCCAAAATTAATTGATTTAGCATAGCGCCGTTCATCTTTAGTCACTTCGGCTTGAGGTTTATTAAAGATTTGTGCGGCGGTTGCCAAATGAATATCCGCGCCACTTTTGAAGGCATTAATTAGATTAGTATCATTGCTAATATGCGCAAGAATTCTTAATTCAATTTGCGAATAATCGGCACAAATTAGCTGGTGATTGGGTTTAGCAATAAAGCATTCACGGATTAATTGACCATAATGACTACGCACGGGAATATTTTGTAAATTGGGATCTTTGGAAGATAAGCGTCCTGAGGTCACGACCGTTTGTTCTAATGAGGTATGCACCAAGCCATCCAAATCGGCATAGCTCGGTAATTTATCGATATAGGTATTCAATAATTTACTCAGGTAACGATATTCGAGTAATAATTCGGCAATTGGATAACCAGCTTCAACTAAGATATTCAACGATTCTTCGTCGGTCGAGTAACCACTAATGTTTTTCTTAATTCCTGTCGTGGGCAATTGAAGCTGTGTAAACAAGATGTCTTGGAGCTGTTTCGGTGAATTTACATTAAATGGAGTTTCGGCGAGCAGGTAAATTTGCTCGGTTAACTCAAGTAATCTACTATGCATTTCTTGAGCAATTTCACGCAATTTTGCCGAATCAATTAGCATCCCAGCTTTTTCTAAGCGATAGAGTAATTCACTCAAAGGTAATTCAACTTCACGATAGAGCTTCAGTTCCTCAGGGCTCATGCGTGCGACTAATTGTTGATGTGCACTTAAAATTTGTTGACCAATTTGCTGTGCAAAATCAATTTGTTGTTCTGCTGCAAGACTGGTAAATGAATTACGTTTAGCGCCTTTGCCTAAAATTACTTCTTGATCTAAATTACTCTCAGGATTAAAGCGTTGCAAAATTGCGGCTAATTTTTGGTTTTGGCTTGAGTTTTGCAAATAACTGGCGAGGGCTAAATCGCCGCAAATTCCCTGTGGCGTGATTGCATGCCGCGCCAAAATATATAATTGCTGTTTAATGTTATAGCTAATTTTCGGACAGCTGCTGTGCCAATATTTAGTTAAAAGAGCAATTTTTTGCGTCGTTTCGTGATCTTCGCTAAAGATTAATTCTTGACTATTGGTGGTATTTAGTTGAATTAAATAGATAATTTGCTTGGTCGCAATAACCACCATACTGATCGTGGATTGTGAGTCACTATAATCATCGAGAATTATATGAAAGGCACTTTCATGTGGATTGCTGATTAATTGTGCAATAACCGATTCGAGTTCGTGAGCCGATTGTAAGATATGTAATTGCGCCTGACTTGGCTGAGCCGTAGGTAGTGCATCTGCTTCTTGAAAACTAAATAAATCAGTCCCAAAATCACTATTGGCTGATTGCTGAGTGATTGTTGCTGGTGGTGTTACTTCTATTTTATCAATGTTTAACACTTGGAGCTTGGCTTCGGCTTCGCGTAACCAACTACGGAAATTTAATTCACGATAGATGGCAACTAATTTAACTAAATTGGCAGGCTTTAATTGTAAATTCTCAATTTGGTTAATGTCAGTTTCGTTAATTTGAACCTGTTCATCGATGGTAATTAGTCGTTGCGCAGTAGGCAGCCAATCGATTGCCGCGCGAAAATTCGCCCCAACTACGCCGCTTAATTTATCTTGATTTAAAACCAAATTAGCAATCGAGCCATATTCTTGTAGCCATTTCTGCGCGGTTTTGGGACCACATTTATGCACACCAGGAACATTATCCGCCGAATCACCAACTAGCGATAAATAATCAATTATTTGCTCGGGTTTGACGCCAAATTTAGTTTCAACCCCCGCCACATCCAAGGTTTCATTATTCATGGTATTAACGAGACTAACTTTTTCATTGACGACTTGGGCAAAATCTTTATCCCCAGTTGCAATGACAATCTGGTAATCAAGAGCGGCATATTTTTTGGCAATAGTTGCAATTACATCATCGGCTTCGACACCTTCCTGAATTATTACTGGAATCCCTAAATCTGCGACAATTTCATGAATATATTTAAATTGCACAACGAGTTCCTCGGGAGTTTTACGGCGATTGGCTTTATATTCGGGATAAATATCATCACGAAAGGTTTTGCCCTTGGCATCAAAGACACAGACCCAATGCTGAGTAGCATATCTTTTTTCCAATTGTTTTAGCATATTAACTACGCCATAAATCGCATTAGTTGGCATGCCATTGGGCGCGCTTAGTTCACGAATCGCATAAAATGCCCGAAAAATAAATGATGAGCCGTCAATTAGTAAAATTGTATTATCCATTGTCGTAGTTATAACCTTGTGTGAATGATTATGTTGTCAGTTGTCTTTTTTGAAGAAGTAGTATTATAGTATAAGCGCTGTTTGATGGTTTTATTAATTTGTATTGGTAGCCGTAGAAGCATTAGTTTTTTGCGATGAAGCAGCCCTAAATAAAGGTAGCGCAAATTAGCTAATTATTTCAAATAAATACACCAGTAAATCCTAAATAATTCTGGTTAAATGCTAAAATGCAACATAATTATAAATAAACTAACTTAATATTGTTCTATTTTGCTCTTTAGTGCACTGCAAAATGATTTGTTAGTGCTATAATAATTTATTAGTTTGGTGCGCTATTAGATGTGAGTTTGAATCATCCTCTATTGAAAGTAGAAATGCCATGAAACCTGATGACCATAATCAATTCAAAAATGTAGAGTTTAATGAAAAGCTTACATCGAGCGAAGCAAAACCATCCTCGATGAGTAAAAAAGTAGTAATTTTTGTCATAGCTGGATTGGTGGCTCTTGGTAGTGTGCTTTTTTTTCCAATGTTTCTGGTGTTATTTGGCATGGCATTCGGTGGGTCTGACGGTCATAACACCAATAAATATGCATTGATGCAGATGGGCTATTTAAGAAATAAATTCGTGGTTTATGGACAAGATGATAAAGCGTGGTCTAGTCAAAGTAAGCCAGTGATTTTTAGCTCAGCAGATGGTAAGACTTGGGATAAAAACTCTGTTGGTTCATCGCCAGTTGGTTATAACGATGAAAGCTCTCGACAATCAACGCATGGAGTTTTTATTGAATTTAATCAGCAGTGCTATTTGATTGGTGGTGTAACCTTTATTTTAATATCCAAATCTTGCGATAATAATTGGGAGTATCTGGTTCCAGAGGGCTTGATTCAAGAAAGTCACGAGAGTTTATTTAATGCCCATGGTGCAATCGTTGAAACAAGACAGAATAAATTATACGTCTCTGGAGATGGCGGGATTTACTCCTCAAAAGATGGGAATAATTGGCTGCGAGAATCTTTACCTTATCCGATGGAATCCACCCCGAAGAATTTTGAGAATATCTATAATGGAATTGCTTCAGGGGATAATAAAATCATAACTTCGAGCAAATGGCTACATGATGGTAAAACTGAGGGCTTAATTTATACTTATGATGTAATTAAACAACGCTGGAGCTATCAAGTTATGCCCGAACCGATTATGAGAATTACACGAGGTAGTGATCGTTTTGTGGGTGTTGCCAAAAATACGACCTTTGTGCTAGAAGATAAGTTAGGCATTTGGCGACAAAGCCCCAAATTAGAGGGGGAATTATTAAATTTATTATCCTATGGCTTCATCGTTATGAATAATACTTCTTATATTATGCTTGGTTTAGAAGGGTTACGTATATCGTCAAATGGGTATGACTGGAACTATGTTAAAGATAAATCCCATCCTAACGATATTATTAGATTTGATTTCCGAGCCACATGTGGGCAAAGTGTCTGTTTAAATGGTATTGGTGGAACTACTGATGTATTATCCATTTATTCCTATAATTTTAACAATAATATTAATCAATCATATAAAGCTACTATTAATTAATTTTGAAGGAAGTAATTATGAAAAACTTACTAGCCAATTATTCAGATATGGAAGCCTTAGCTAAGAATGTTTATGTATCTCAATCTGTTGATGCATTTATGATGGATGAAAATCAAAATAGAATGTCAAATTATACAGTTCTTGCCATAAAAGACGATCCATCCACGGGCTATTATGGCGTAGTGGTCCAGAATACAACAACTCATGAAGTGACTTTAGTCAGTCGCGGAACTGATATTACTGATTTAAATGATTTATCTTCTGATCTTCATATGGTATTGAGTAAAGTCCCCGCTCAGGTTGGTGTTGCGAGTAAGTTTTTTGATGATTTTAATCTTACACACGCCGATTCAAAAATTACAAACCTTACTGGACATTCGTTGGGTGAGTCGGATAATAAGCTATTAGCGCTCTTAAAACATGTTGATGTAATCGGATTTAATGGCTATGGTGTGAAATCAATTTTGACTGAATTACCTAATACGATTAACAATCTTAATAGTTCGATAAATGAGCAAAGAAATGCTTTACAAGAAATTTTTCCAAATACTGAGCTTAATTTTGCACTAAAACAACAATTATATGATTCTCTGACTAATGTTCAAAATCCTGATGATGAACTAGAGATTACCAGAAAAATTACAGTCATAGAAAAGTATTTGGCTACCGAAGATAGTTTAAAATTAGCACAAGATTTATCAGGTGCATATGCGGATTATTTAAACGACCCAACTAGTTATAAGATGGTTAATTTTAATGCAGTTGATGATACGTTGGTTAGTAATAATCCATTTAATAAAGATGGGCATATTGGTTCAATCATAGACGTTGAACATCATGATGGTGTTATAATTGGAATACGTATTTGCAGTGTGGATATTTCACTATATGGTTTAGGAGATATATTTAAATTAATTGGTGCTCATTCAATAAATAACATGGATGAATTAGAAATAACTCGTTTGAATAACCTGAAATTTGATTTTGACTCATTAATGCAAGGTGGTGGCATCCCACAATCAATAATCCCTAATTACACCCCAACTCAATATGATCCAATTACTTTAGATCTTGATGGTGATGGAATCGAAACGGTTGGACTAAGTGCTGGTGTTCTATTTGATCATAATGGGGACGGCATACAAACAGGTACTGGCTGGGTCGGTAAAGATGATGGCTTGTTGGTCTTGGATAAAAATAATAACAGCACCATAGATAATGGTGCTGAACTTTTTGGTGATAATACAATACTGAAAAATGGTCAAAAAGCTAAAGATGGCTTTGCGGCAATTAGTGATTTAGATTTGAATCAAGATAGTAAATTGAATAGCAACGATGCGGCATTTGCTAATTTACGAGTGTGGCAAGATGCTAATCAAGATGGATTTAGCCAAACGGCAAAGTTGGTTAATTTATGTGCATAATGTTATTTCATTGTGATTGTAAATTAGCTAATTATTTCAAATAAATACACTAGTAAGAATTAAATAATTTGGGTTGAGTGCTTAAATGTAACACTATGGCGGATAAATTAACTTAGTATTGTTTTGTTTTGCTATTTATTGCACTGCAAAATGAATTATTGATGATATAATAATTTACGTTAATATAAACATAATAATCTTAAATATATTACGTATGTTTTAAGGTGCTAGTCATGCAAAACAAAAGGAATGTGATTAAAAAAAGCGTTATTTTTAGTCTTATTGCGCTATTTATCTATGGGGTGTGGTGGTTATTTTCACCATTGGCTTCAGAATACTTAAGGATGAAAACAACTAAAGCAATGACTGGGCGGGTCTATCATCTTAAAGATGTATACTATTTTGATGTAAAGACAGTAGTATTTGTTGATGGTAATTTTCTTCTGTTTGTTGGAAAACCGTATTTATTTAAGCCTCTTTATGGATATGCCTTCATTTCAAAAGATGGTGAAACATGGATAGAGGTGCCAAAATCAAAGACAGGGGCTATATTTAAACAAAAAAGTGTTGGTCTTTGGACGCCAAATAATTCTGTTCCTATGGAATTCAATCAAAAATGCTTTATTTTTGGTGATAAAGATCATGGTAAATACTCAGAAGATTGCAAAACTTCTTGGGTTGACTTTTATACAGTTTGGGAAAATAGCTATGAAGAAAGTCGAGAAACTAATTACTGGGGAACATCTAGTTTTTATACTCAACCACTGCATTATAACAATAAGTTAGTTTTTGTATTTAAAAGCACTAAAAATATTCTAACTACACAATTGATACCAGATTATGCTGTATTGTATGCAACAGATAACGGAATATATTGGCATAAAATAGATGTAACTGAGAGTGTGATTCATGATCTCATTATAGAAAATGATTTAAAATTATCGCCGCTAAAAGAAAGTATTGAATATGCGCCATCCTCAATTCATTTGGCTTATGATTTACCTAAATATCCTTTATCAAATTTGAATGCTTATAATGTGTTAAACAATATTAATCAGAAACATCATTTAGGTCTAACGCTTGACCCTGCTCGTTCTGCATATGGTAATGGAGTTTATTTTGCAGCAGCAACGAAAGCAAATATGTATGATAATTATTTTATAACTTCCAGAGATGGTGAAAGTTATCAATTAGTTAAACCTCCGAAAGAGGTCACCAATTTTGCGGTTAGTATGTTTTTTTGACGTTATTTACATTTTATTTGGAGTAATATCATGGCTAATTATCAAGTAGATCAAAAATTATCTGGCAGTATTTATGGTCTAAAAGATACGGACAATGAATATCAAATTCAATCTGAAATTATTGTAAATGGAGTTCAAGGAGTATGGCGTTTAGCAGATCCAAAAGATGTAAAAATAAGAACTCAAGATGATACTGCCAATTTTAACGCTAAAACTTCAATTTATTCATCAAATGGTTATGCTGGTGCTGTATATATAAATGATGTAACCCATGAAGTAGTCATTGTAAATGCAGGCACACAAAGCGGTCTTGATTATTATAGCGATGCTAAAATGGCATTGGGACTTGTTCCAGATCAATATGCATCAGCTCGTCAAATGGCACAAGAAGCGATTACACTAGCAAAGAGTCTTGGTTATAGTGTTTCAGCAACAGGTCATTCATTGGGCGGGTCATTGGCACAATTAATTGCGATTGAATTTGGAATTCCAGCAGTAACGTTTAATGCTTATGGTGTCGGTGGAATAATGAATATTGATAGTACTAACACTACAGGCACAATAGTTGAAACTGCGGAGTTTTTAATAAATCAACAAAATTATCCAGAGTTAGCGAGTAGTTATAAAAATCAAACATACGATGCAAAGCAAATGGTTAATTACAAAATGGGCGGTGATGTAATTGGAAATGCAGGAAAAGATATTGGAATTACAGCAATAGTTGGCGGAGAAGGTAATATTCTAACAACTATAATTGGAACAGTTACGTTGACAATGTCAGATATCATTTTATTAAGAGATCCATTAGCAGTTATGGATTTAGGTCATTTATTGGCCCAACATGGCATTACTGAATTTGCTAACTTTGATCCAATGAAATTTGATTTTGACTCATTAATGCAAGGTGGCGGCATCCCACAATCAATAATCCCTAATTACACCCCAACTCAATACGACCCAATTACATTAGACCTTGATGGTGATGGAATCGAAACGGTTGGATTAAGTGCAGGAGTGCTATTTGACCATAATGGGGACGGCATACAAACAGGTACTGGCTGGGTCGGTAAAGATGATGGCTTGTTGGTCTTGGATAAAAATAATAACGGCACCATAGATAATGGTGCTGAACTTTTTGGTGATAATACAATACTGAAAAATGGTCAAAAAGCTAAAGATGGCTTTGCGGCAATTAGTGATTTAGATTTGAATCAAGATGGTAAATTGAATAGCAGCGATGCTGCATTTGCTAATTTACGGGTGTGGCAAGATATTAATCAAGATGGATTTAGTCAAGCCACTGAACTTAAAACTTTAGATGAGTTGGGAATTAGTTCAATTAATACGGTCGCATCAATTACTGGTGGACAAAATCAAAATAATGGCAATGTAATTATCGGCAGCTCAAGCTTTGAACGTGAAGATGGCTCAACTAACACCAGTGGCGCATTGAATTTTACTGGAAATACATTTACCCGAGAATTCAGCGATGTGATTGATACCAGTGCGGTGGCTGGCCTACCCGATATGCGTGCTAGCGGTACGGTACGTGATTTACGCGAGGCTGCAGCATTATCACCTGATTTAGCTATCAAATTACAAACTTATGCCGAGAGTAATACGCGAAATAGTGCTGATTTGGAGGCTTTACTCAATTCATGGGCTTCAACTTCAGATATGCAAACGTTAGCAAGTACTTTAAAACCTGGTTCTCATCCAGCTGGCGGTCGTGGCACTAATTTAAATCAATCTGAAATTGATAAACTGAATGTTTTGGAGAAATTCACAGGTTTATATGGTGGGATATCCAATTTCAGCGATCCGATGGATAGCTATGATGGTGTGACGAATGGACGTTATAGTGGAACATATTATGGAATTAATTTAAATGCCGATATGATTAATAAAAGTTATGCATTGTTGAGTAAAAGCGTTGATAGTGCGATTTCAGTGCAAACTGATCTCAAAGAAGTTATGAATGATGTGATGTTCAAATTTAGCGCAGATGGCGTCACGCTTGATATGAGTAATGTATATGCTAAAGCAACTGGGGATAATGCCAGCAATGTTCTTGGTGATGTGATTAATCTATACACTTATTTTAAAGAGAATGCTGGTGAATTGTTTCCTGCAACTGCGCAATCGGAGACGTTAAGCTGGATTAAAGATAGAATTGTTACGGATGGTTTTAGACCAGTTGGGCTCAATGAAACTTTTGAGCAATTAGGTATTACTACAACAGGTGATGATTTTATTATTACAGCCAACCAATCATCAACTATCACAGCAGGTGATGGTAATGATCAAGTTTATGGACTTAGTGGCAATGATGTGATTTATGCTGGAACTGGTAATGATATAGTTGATGGCGGATCAGGCAACGATACTGTATCAGGCGGTAAGGGTGATGATGTCATTGACGGCGGATCTGGCAATGATATTCTCTACGGTAATCAAGGTAATAACAGTTTAAGTGGTGGAGATGGTGATGATGTTATCTATGGATCACAAGCTTCATTGTCCAGTTTTTATCCTAGTGGAGCGTCATCTGCCTATGGTGATCTTGGTCACTATGATGGTAATAATATTCTAGATGGCGGAACAGGTAACGATACTTTAAAAGGCGGCTGGAAAGCTGATACCTATGTATTTAATAAAGGTGATGGAAACGATACGATAATCGAGCAACTTAAAGATTTTGATTGGTATGGTGTTAAATCTGGATATAAAGATGTAATTCAATTTGGTGCAGGAATTACAGCTAGTGATTTGAATTATACCCACGTTGGGAATGATTTTGTGGTAACTATAGGCACAGGTAGTGCCAATAGCATGACGATAAAAGATTGGTATCTCAATGCCGACAGACGAATAGAAGAGTTTAAGTTTGCTGATGGTAGTGTGATGAGCCTTGTGGATATGATGAATATAGAAAACTTGTATTCAGGAGTAGAAGGTGTTGATACAGTCTTTGGTTGGGATGGCAAAGATAAGTTAGTTACCAATGGCGGTGATGATATGATTTATAGTTATGGTGGTAATGACACAGTCGATGCTGGGGTTGGTAATGATTATGTAGAATCTGGGATTGGTAATGATATAGTTGATGGTGGATCAGGTAACGATACTGTATTAGGTGGTTGGGGTGATGATGTTATTAACGGTAGTGATGGCAATGATGTTATTTATGGTAATCAAGGTAATAATAGTTTAAGTGGTGGGGATGGTGATGATGTTATCTATGGCTCACAAGCTTCATTGTCCAGTTATTTTGCTGGTGGAGATGGACCTGCCTATAGTGATGTTGGTTACTATGATGGTAATAATATTATCAATGGTGGAATAGGCAATGATGCGCTTTATGGCGGCTGGAAATCTGACACCTATGTATATAATAAGGGTGATGGTAATGATACGGTAATAGAGCAACTTAAAGATGCTGATTGGGATGGAGTAAAGACAGGCTATAAGGATGTAGTTCAATTTGGCGCAGGAATTACAGCCAGTGATTTGAGTTATACTCACGTTGGGAATGATTTACTGGTGACTATCGGCACAGGCAGCGCCGATAACATAACGATAAAAGATTGGTATGTCGATGCCGACAGACGAATAGAAGAATTTAAGTTTACCGATGGCAGTGTAATGAACCTTGTGGATATTATGAATATAGACAGTGTATATTCTGGTGCAGAAGGTATCGACACAGTTTTTGGTGGTGATGGTGAAGATAAGTTAGTTGCTAATGGTGGTGATAATAAGATTTACGGTTATGGTGGAAATGACACAATTGATGCTGGAGCAGGTAATGATTATGTTGAAGCTGGAGTTGGTAATGATAATGTAGTTGGCAGTACAGGTAATGACACAATACATTTAGAAGATGGTAATGATATCGGCTTTGGTGGTGATGGCAATGATTCAATTTATGGTAGTTGGGGCGATGATAATATTTACGGTGGAGCTGGTGATGATATTTTAGATGGAGGTAGTGGTAATGACTATTTTGAGGCTGGAGATGGCAATAATATTTTATATGGAGGTGATGGTGGTGACTATCTCAAGTCTGGAAATGGCAATAATATTTTATATGGAGGTGATGGTGGTGACTATCTCAAGTCTGGAAATGGTAATAATACTTTAGATGGAGGTGATGGTGGTGATTATCTCAAGTCTGGAAATGGTAATAATACTTTAGATGGAGGTGATGGTGATGACTATCTCGAGTCTGGGGATGGCAATGATATTTTAAATGGAGGTAGTGGTGATGACTATCTCGAGTCTGGGGATGGCGATGATATTTTAGATGGAGGTAGCGGTGATGACTATCTCTATTCTGGAACTGGTAATGATTCATTAAACGGCGACCTAGGCAACGATCATTATCAATTTGCAGCAGGTGATGGCATTGACATAATTGAAGATAGTGGTGGCACCGATGTGATTGAGTTTGATGCGAGTGTTCAGTTAGCTGATTTAGAATTCAATCAAGTTGACAATGATTTAATTCTGCTCAATAATAAAACCGCGGATCAAATCACCATCAAGAATTGGGCTGCGGCGTCAGATAACCAGATTGAAAATTTGATTTTGAATGAAACTAGTTTATCACTAGCACCGTTAGTTGATGATTTTAATCGAGTTAAAATTGGCACGATTGGTGATGATAATCTGTTGTTAACAAAAAATATTGCTCAAGTGAATGCTGGTGTTGGTAATGACACGATAGTTGATCAAACCCTCAATAATACCAATTATATTTTTAATCTGGGTGATGGGCAAGATAGTATTCGTGATAGCGGTTCGGTTGCCGATCAGATTAGTTTTGGTGCTGGAATTAGTGCTGAGCAACTACTCTTTAGTCAATCGGGTAATGATTTAGTTATTGCGCTAAATAGTCAAGATCAAATAACTATTCGCGACTATGCTTTGCAAGATAATCGCATAGAAAGCTTAAATTTTGCGGATGGTAGTCAAATTAATTTAGCCACTACACTCTCTCAACATGGAATCTTGAACGATACAGTTAACCCAAAATTGACTAATAATGATGATATTATTTGGGCGAGCACGGGTGGTACTTATGCGCTACGCGAAGGTAATAATCAGCTGGTGATTAGTAATTCTGGTTTGAGTAATACGGTTTCGGCTGGCGCTGGGAATGACCGTGTTTTAATCATTGGTGACTCGGCAAATAAATTGAGTTTGGGTGCTGGTGATAACCTAATTGAGCTCCATGGAAATGGCAATAATACGCTGACAACTGGTGCAGGCAATGACGTTATTCATGCTGGGAATGGTGATAATATTATTCGCGCTGGGGATGGGGATAATACGATTAGACTTGGAGCAGGCGCGCAAAATATTGTAACTGGTAGCGGAAATGATCAGATTGAACTAAGTTCTGGCAATATTGTATTGAATAGTGGTGCTGGTGATGACATTGTAAATATTCTTAATCTTCAGACTTTACAGCAAGCCACAATTAATTTAGGTGAAGGTAATGACCAATTGAACGTAATTGGATCGGATGGATTAGTTAAAGTCTCAGCTGGATTAGGTGCAGATAATCTTCAATTGAATGGTGTCAATACTCAAATCAGCGATGCTGGTGGTAATAATCTAGTTAATATTGATAATCATGAGCTAATGACAGTGGCAAATAACGTTGTACGACTTGGCGCTGGTGATGATGTTGTTAATTTGAGTAGTGATGGCACTAGTTCACTAAGTCTTGGCGATGGTAATAATCAGCTTGAAATTATTGGTAATGGGATAAATTCGGTTAGTGCTGGTGTGGATAATGACCATGTCTTTATTGTTGGAGATGCCGTCAATAAAATTAATTTAGGCGCTGGAAATAACCAAATTGATATTCAAGGGAATAGCAATAATACGCTTACAACTGGTGCAGGCAATGATGTGATTCATGTGCAAAATGGCGATAATATTATTCGCGCTGGTGATGGCGATAACTTCATTACGCTAGGGGTTGGCACGCAAAATATTGTGACTGGTAGTGGAAATGATAAAATTGAGTTAAGTTCGGGTAATGTTACATTGAATAGTGGCGCAGGTAATGATGAGGTTAAGCTCAATCAAACTGTGGCGAGCATCAATACATTAAATCTTGGTGTCGGTGATGATGTACTCACGCTTAATGGAGCTTGTGGTAGTTCAACCATTAATGGCTCGACTGGTAATGATAATTTCAACATCCAGAATAGTGCAGTTAAGCTCAGCGATGGCGGTGGTGATAATCGACTCTACATTGATAATAGTGCAATGAGTGATGATATTAATACAATTAATTTGGGGCTTGGTAATGATCAAGTAACGATGTTGAGTAATGGGCAAACTACACTTAAAACTAGCAATGGTGATAATGTGCTTAATTTAAGTGGAACAGGAATTTTTAATGTAACTTCTGGAACTGGTCGTGATCAAATTAGCAGCGGTAGCGGCAATGATATTCTGAATAGTGGTGCTGGGGCTGATGTACTTAATACTAATGCTGGTAATGATCATCTAATTGCTGGTGCTGGCAATGACATGCTAATTGGTGGAACTGGTGATGATATTCTTGAGGGCGGCAGTGATAATGATAGCTATCAATTTAATGCTGGTGATGGTAAAGATCTGATTAAAGATTCAAGCGGGATAGATCAGGCTGCATTTGGTAATGGAGTTGCCAAAGATGATTTGTGGTTCATGCGTTCGGGCAAGGATTTAGTAGTGAATAACACCAAAACACAAGATGAAATTAAAGTAAATAATTGGTTTGCTAGTAAAAGTAATCAATTAGAGAGCTTTAGTTTAGCCAGTGGCGAAGTTTTGTCTGGCCAAGCGGTTGCAAGTTTAATTCAGGCAATGGCAGCATTTAATCCGCAACCAATGGCTGAAACTATGATGACGAGTGCTCAACAGACTCAATTCCAAGATTTGCTCAAAAATACTTGGGTTGACCCAACTAAATAGGACTCAGGTATGCTAGATGAAAGCGCTACAATTGACAGTGGCTTAATCTGTTTAGTAATGTTGGCACAATTGCATGAAGTTGCAGTTGATGCCAAGCAAATTGAACATGATTATAAACATGCAGGTGATTTAACTGACGTGGAATTATGCCGAATTGCTAAACATTTGGGTTTGAAAGCACGGATGAATAAAGTTAAGTTAGAGCGCCTAATTCATTTGCCTTTGCCATTGATTGCCAAAGACACTGCGGGTAAATTTTTTATTATTGCGCAAGTTACTGCCAGCGAAGCTTTAATTTATCATCCATTGCTGGGTAAAAATCAGCAAATTAGTCTGGAGCTCTTACGTCAAAATTGGTCGGGTGAAATTATTCAAATGGTTTCACGGGCAAGTTTAGTGACATCTGTGGCTAAATTTGATTTCACGTGGTTTATTCCTGCCATTATCAAACATCGTAAACTACTTGGTGAAGTTTTGCTTATTTCGTTTGTGATTCAATTGTTAGCACTCTTAACTCCGCTATTTTTTCAAGTCGTGATGGATAAGGTTCTTGTTCATCGGGCCCTAACTACCTTGCAGGTAATTGCACTGGGCTTACTGACTGTTACTATTTTTCAAGTGCTCTTAGGTGCGATTCGCACTTATTTGTTTAGTCACACTACGCTGAGAATTGATGTTGAACTGGGAGCTAAATTATTTAAACATCTGCTGGGTTTACCGTTAAGTTACTTTGAGTCGCGTAAAGTAGGTGAGTCGGTGGCGCGAGTACGGGAATTAGAAAATATTCGCAATTTTTTAACTGGTAATGCGGTTACCGTCGTTCTAGATTTATTATTTTCTACCGTATTTTTAGCCGTCATGTTTTATTATAGTTGGCAATTAACGCTATTGGTTTTAATTTCTTTACCGTGTTATGTTTTAATTACGGTTTTGATTACACCTCTTTTACGCAAGCGCTTAAATGACAAATTTGCCAAAGGGGCTGCCAATCAGGCCTTTTTAGTCGAATCTTTGAGTAATATTCAAACCATTAAAGCAATGGCACTTGAACCACAAATGAACCGTCACTGGGAAGAGCAGCTAGCCGCTTATGTCAATGCCAGTTTTCGTACTGGACAAATTGGCATGCTAGGTAGTCAAAGTGTAACCTTGGTTAGCCAGTTAGTTAGTGTGGCAATTATGTGGATGGGTGCTACTTTAGTGGTTGGTGATCAGCTTACCGTTGGTCAATTAGTTGCATTTAATATGCTCTCAGGTCAAGTATCGAGTCCCGTTATGCGGTTAGCGCAATTGTGGCAAGATTTTCAACAAACAGGAATTTCAGTTGCACGATTAGGTGATGTTCTGAATACTAAAAATGAACAAGAGTCTAAAACTAATGCGCTTTTGCCAGCAATTCGTGGTCAATTAATTTTTGATAAAATTTATTTTCGTTACCAAGTTGACGGGCAAACCATTTTAAAAGGCGTAAGTTTAACCGTACAAGCTGGTGAAATCATCGGCATAGTTGGCCGCTCGGGTAGTGGCAAAAGTACGCTAACTAAATTATTGCAAAAACTCTATGTTCCAGAACAGGGACGAATTTTAATCGATGGAATTGATTTAGCCTTGGCTAATCCAGCCTGGCTGCGCCGTCAAATTGGGGTAGTCCTGCAAGAAAATAGTTTATTTAACCGTAGCATTCATGAAAATATCGCAATTACGAATAAGAATGTCCCCTTGGATAAAGTCATTTGGGCGGCAAAATTAGCGGGTGCACATGATTTTATTGTTGAATTAGCTCATGGTTATGATACGATTTTGGGTGAAAATGGTACTGGCTTATCCGGTGGTCAGCGTCAAAGAATTGCAATTGCTCGAGCTTTAATCAATGACCCCAAAATCTTAATTTTTGATGAAGCTACTAGCGCCTTAGATTATGAATCAGAGCGAATTATTCAAGATAATATGCAAGAAATTTGTAAAAATCGCACGGTGTTAATCATCGCTCATCGTTTATCAGCAGTGCGCATTGCCCATCGAATTATTGCCATGGATCATGGTGAAATTATTGAAAGTGGCTCACATGATGAGTTGATGGCATTGAGTGCTGGGTACTACCGTTATTTGCATTCGTTACAAGGTTGATTCAGGATGTTAAATTCTAATTCCACACCGCCAGATCCCAAATCTCATGATGACTCTGCTGAATTTAGTTTACGGCATAAATATTGGCGGGTGATTAAAGCGGCATGGAATGAACGTGAGTTAGTCAAAACTTTGCGTCAGCGTAGTGAAATGGAGTTTTTACCCGCGGTTTTAGAAATTCAGGAAACACCGCCGCATCCATTACCTCGTGTGGTTTTGTGGGTGATATCAAGTTTAATTTTTCTGGCTTTAATTTGGTCAATCTTGGGTAAAATTGATATTATTGCTACCGCACAAGGTAAAGTTATTCCAAGTGATTTTGTAAAATATGTGCAGTCAATGAACTCTGCAACGGTAAGTAAAATATTAGTTCAAGATGGGCAATATGTTGAGTCAGGCGCAACTTTGATTGAGTTGAATTCTATTATTACTCAAGCTGAATTGGCCAAATTAGAAAATAATTATGTTCAAGATAGTTTGAACGTGATTCGTTATCAAAACTTACTTAATAAATTAGCTAATTTACCACTTGTTGGATGGCCAACGACAAAAATATTTACCCCAGAACAAATCCAAAATAGTCAAAATCAATTGGATAGTCAGTGGCTTGAGTTTCAAGATAAATTATTATCTATTGAAGCAACCCAACATCATTATGATGAATCAATTCGTACCTCGCGTTCAATTGCGAGTAAATATCAGCAAACACTACCCATTTTACGTGAAAAAGAGGCGGACTATAAAGAGTTGTACAATAAGAATTTTATGTCACAACATGGCTATTTAGATGTGAGCAAACAGCGTATTGAATTGCAGCAAAGTTTAGCCGAAGAACAAGGTAAATTGCGTGAAATTCAGGCGCAAAAACAAGAATCTGTGCGACAAAAAGAACTGACTATTTCTGAATTTAGGCGCGATATTGGCGAGAAATTATTGGCGGCAAACCAAGCTAAAGTTAGTAATCATGAAGAGTATTTGAAGGCGCAACAAAATCAAAATTATACGCGGCTAACTGCTCCAGTTTCAGGTTATATTACGCAATTAGCGGTGCATACCGTTGGTGGTGTAGTTACGCCAGCGCAAGCATTATTAGCGGTAGTTCCTCGCAATGGTGGAATTATGGTTCAGGTTCAATTAGAAAATAAAGACATTGGTTTTGTGCGGGCTAAACAAGAGGTTGCGATTAAAATTGAGGCTTTTCCGTTTACGCGTTATGGCACGTTGCATGGGGTGGTCAAAAGTGTTTCTGCTGATGCGCTATTAGATCCAGATAAACAAAAAAAAGATCAATTGCTCTATAATGTTTATGTGCAATTAGATAATGATTTTATTCTTGTCAATGGCATGAAGCAATTTTTGACGCCTGGAATGATGGTTAGCGCTGAAATTAAAACCGGTAAACGTCCGTTAATTGATTATTTTTTAAGTCCACTAGTGCAAAATACCACCGAAGCGCTGCATGAACGTTAGAAATTGTCCCACGATTAGATTTTAGTTGCTGTAAAAATGTATATTGGAGGTGGTGCACCCGACAGGGATCGAACCTGTGACCTTCAGTTTCGGAAACTGACACTCTATCCAACTGAGCTACGGATGCTTTAACAAGGGGGATATTGTACCATAAAACATAAAAAAGCTCAGTCTTTTTACAGTGAATTAAGCATAATTTACCACCAAAGACATTCAAGGTTTTAAACCTCTTTGGCCAGTAATACTTCAATCTTAGATTTTTATTTGTGTTAGAATTGAATCTTCAATCACCAGGGGTGCTGCGTTTGCCAGCTGAGAAATACCCTTTAAACCTGATCAGGCTAGTACCTGCGCAAGGGAGTGTGCCAATAAACTTGATTTAATTATCAACGAGCTCTACTCCCTTATAAGCGATTTTAAAACTTATAAGGAATCATTCAATGCACAACAATCAATTAAAACTTAGTGAAACCGTCTTTATTGCGATCATGGCAACTGCTATGGGTATCGCATGGTGGATGTATTCGCTAATTTATGACATTTTATCGCCAATTTTAAAGACGTTTGGACTTAGTGGTTTATTGGAAGGGTTTTGGCATATGGGCGGAATTTTCTTTGCCTATATCATTCGTAAACCAGGAAGTGCGATCTTGGGCGAAACTATCGCTGCAACCGTTGAGGGGATGATTTCACAATGGGGGATTTCGGCACTTTTTTCTGGATTAGCCCAAGGCTTGCCAGTTGAACTTTTGTTTCTGGCTACGCGTTACAAAATTTGGAATAAATTTAATTGTGCCGTAGCGGGTATGCTTTCAGCACTTGGTGGTTATATAATAACTTATTTTTGGTATGGCTATGGTGCATTTAGTCTTAGTTTTAATGCGATTAATTTAAGTTGCAATATGCTCTCAGGTGCGCTGTTAGGCGGATTATTTGCGCGTTATCTAGCTAATCGTTTGGCAGCATCAGGTGTGCTTAATCAATTTCGCATTAGTCAACAATCATTATCATGATCGTTTATCAAGTTCAGGATTTTGCCTTTAGCTATCCATTTAGCACTCGTCAAATTAAGCTCAGCGGAAATTTTGTTATTGAAGCTGGCGAATGTATTTTGTTACAAGGTGCATCTGGTGCGGGTAAATCAACCTTGCTGGCGGCATTGAAAGGTCTAATTCCACATTTGATTGCGGGGGATTTAACTGGTCAAATTAACTTCCATAATCGTGCCATTGCGGAATTAAATGAACAAGATTTATTAAAAATTGGTTATCTGCAACAAAACCCCGATAGTCAATTAATTTGTCCCGATGTCTATAGTGAACTAGCTTTTGGTCTTGAGAATCAGGGCTATTCTGCTGCGATTATCCAAGCAAAGATTGGCCGAATTGTTGAAAAATTTGCACTGACACAACTTTTAACCCGTAAAGTTAGTAGTTTATCGGGTGGTGAAAAGCAAAAAATAAATCTACTCGCTATTTTACTGCTTGAACCAGAGGTTCTACTGTTAGATGAACCAACGGCATTCTTAGATCCACAATCTGCACGCCAAATTATGCAAATTATTGGTGAATATATTCAAGATAAAACGGTAATTATTATTGAACATAATTTGCATTATCTCCAAGAATTAGTTACGCGTGGGTTGTATATTGACGAAGATGGCAAAATTATTCCGCAAGCGTTGGATGAAATTAATTGGCTGCAACAACTTCCTGAGCAAGCTTGCAAACATCAAGCGAGTGCAACGCAAGAGCTTCTCCTTGAGTTCAAACAGCTTAATTATGCCTATCCAGACAAGCAATTATTATGCAATGTAAATTTGCAAGTCAGACGTGGCGAGGTAATTAGTCTATTAGGTGAAAATGGCGCAGGTAAATCCACCTTGCTTAAATTGATTGCGGGGCTAATTCCAAGCCAGGAAATGATTTATTGGCACCAGCAAGATATTACTACATTAAAGCCAATCCAGCTTTGGGAACAGATTAGTCTGCTTTGGCAAAATCCCGAAACACATTTTTTATTCAATAGTGTCGCCGAAGAGGTTGGGCAACAAGACAAGATTTTAGCTGAGTTTAACTTAAGTCACCAAGCGTTGCAAAATCCGTTCACATTGTCCGAAGGTCAAAAGCGCCGATTATCGTTAGCAATTGCGTTGAACCAGCACCCACAATTAATTTTACTAGATGAACCAAGCTTTGGACAGGATTATACGAATAAACTCCGTTTAATTGAATCTATAAATGCTTTAGCCTTAACTGGGGTGAGTTTTATTATGGTTAGTCATGATTTAAATTTTGTTAATGCGCTGAGTCAAAAAGTGTATGAATTGCGCGCTGGGGAGTTGGTGTCATGTTAAAACAGAAACTTCACCCCTTTGAATTTTTGCTGTTGCCATTATTAGGCTTGGTTAGTATATTTAGTTTGCACACCTGGCAGGGTTATTTATTGACCTTAATCTTGATGGCACTAAATTTAGTTATTTTGAATCACCAAGTGAAATTGAAGAAATTAGCTGTCTTTAGTCTAATTTTATTGCCAGCATTAGGTGCTATGTTTGCGAGTAGCTATTGGTTTGCTCCAGCCGATGGTCTAAATGTGCTTACTGGGCAAAATAACTCACACCAACAATTAATCCAGAGTGCTAATTTGACCTTGCGCTTATATAGCCTTGCCTTAATTTCTTTTGGTTTTATGCTTCATATGCCCAAAGAAAGCGTGTTATTGAATTTAATGCAACGCAAAATACTTTCTGTCAAAATTGGTTTTTCATTGCTCGCGGTGTTTAATGCTTTTGAGTATTTGGCAGATGAGTTTCAACGTATTCAATTAGCTTATCGGATGCGCTTTAAGAAAAATTATCTATCACCTAAAATTCTTTTGCCGCTATTAGTCGCGGCTGCACGCTATGCGCATAATGTGAGCATCAGCATGTATAACCGTGGTTTGCATCAAGGGCGTAATTTTCAGCAGCCTAAAATAAATTTTAGCCGCTATGATAGCGGCCTAATTATTTTAAATCTTGGATTAATTGCGAGTTTAATCTATTTGGGGAGTTGAATTGGTCGAGGCTAAATTAGTTTCGCTAGGAAGCCAGAGATGTTGACGATAATATTTTAGTTCTTCAATGGACTCATGAATATCAGCTAACGCTTCGTGTTTATTATGCTTTTTAAAGCCATCATAGATGCTTGGATTCCAGCGTCGCGCTAATTCTTTAATACTGCTAATATCGATATTGCGATAATGGAGATATTCTTCTAATATTGGCATATAAAGTACCATGAATTTACGATCTTGATGAATAGTGTTACCGCATAAAGGTGAGCTACCTTTAGCCACATGCTTTTTAAGCAGTTTTAAAATTTGTTTTTCAGCCTCGGCAAGTTCGATGCCTGCACTGGCGATTCGTTCTAATAAACCCGAGCGAGTATGCGTACTTACATTCCATTTATCCATCTTGGCTAATTCTTCGGCTGATTGTGAGATGGCGTAACTTGGAGATTCGGCTAAAATATTTAGTTCACTATCGGTAATAACTACTGCGACTTCAATCACTACGTTTTGATTAGGGTCTAAGCCAGTCATTTCCATGTCTAACCAAACTAAATTATTTTGATTCTTTTTTGCTGTCATTCTGAACTCATATAGTAGAAGAGATAAGGTGGTGGGACATGTTGGACTTGAACCAACGACCAACGGATTATGAGTCCGGTGCTCTAACCAACTGAGCTAATGTCCCTGAGGATGAGGGAGTTATTATGCCATATTTGCCGTTGCTTTGGCAAGATTTAGTTTAAATAACTCCATGACTAAATTATACGCTTTAAATTATTTTTTAGATAATTCGCTTAAGAGTGTTACAACTCGTTGTGCATGATTACGTGCGCGTTCCTCAACTTCTTCCTTGACATTATAAACACCTGGAATATAAACGCAGCCATGTGTGAAAATTGGTGCTAAATAATTCATGCCTGTTAAATAAGCTGTTTGTTCAAAAGGTAGCAATAAATCAGTTACTTTAAAATGATTATAGCCCAAAGCAGTATAAGCTTCCTGTGGTCCACCAACGGTAGTTGAAATAAGTAGATTCTTACCTTTCAATTTATCACCTTCTGGTCCATAAGCAAAGTTAAAGCTTAATACTTTGTCTAACCAGTTTTTAAGTGTGGCTGGTGCAGAATACCAATAAAATGGAAATTGAAAGACGATATTATCAGCAGCTAATAAAGCAGCTTGTTCTGCGGCGACATCAATGTTATAGTCTGTGTATAATGAATCCAGATGACGAATAGTGATGGCATGCCCTGATTTTTCCAATTGCTCAATAATTGTGCTATTGGCAACGGATGAAGTTAAATTTGGATGAGTTAAAATTACTAATGTTTGCATATTGTTTCTCGCTAAAGTTTAGATTATAATGGTTAAAGTTTTCAAATTTAACGTTTGTAAAGAATGAATTATACTAAAATTACTAGTCGTCTAATAGTTAAAATTATGGTGCAGATTAAAATAAAGTTGAAATACTTTGACGGGTGGTTGTGTTGTGTGCTATAGTATGTCCTTAGTATAAAATCTCTTTGTAATAGTACATAATTCTGGTGTTAGTCTTATTTTGATTTTCCACATAGTATTTGTCTGACAAAAGTTTTTAGCATTGTTTTAATTTAATTTATATAGGACATATATTATGCAAAATTCATTATTTGTTGCTGGTTTAGAGTGGTCAATTACTAACGAAGAATTAAGCGAAATCTTTTCTGCTTGCGGTACAGTAGAATCAGCTAAAGTTGTTACAGACAAATTCACTGGTCGTAGCAAAGGTTTTGGTTTTGTTGATATGGCTACAGCTGAAGATGCAGCTAATGCTATCACAACATTAAACAACTCAACTCAAAAAAATCGTCAAATCGTTGTTAAAATTAAAGAACCTAAACCTGCTGGCGATCGCGGCGGTTTCCGTTCAAACAACAACAGCCCACGCTGGTAAAAAAAGAAAACACCTGATAATTCAGGTGTTTTTTTTCGTCCCAATCAATCAAAACTCTTCAGTATTAATTTTTTAGGGTCTAGACAATCAAAGCATACTTTGAGGTGTGCTAATATATTGTCATGATTCATAAAAATAAGTATATAAATAATTCAAAAATTTCAGAAGCTAAATTTAGGGAAGTCGTTAAGTATTTTGTTG
>JACCDZ011195364.1_pt1 | contig 47387 bp, 63 predicted proteins | sample 7449551 | NCBI WGS metagenome assembly JACCDZ01 (sample SAMN15323452, study PRJNA562643) | freshwater metagenome | isolation source: river surface water | place: USA:Blue River Watershed | collected 2017-08-18
GCAGTATATCATGGACAATCGGAAACGATTCAACGTGGTATGCTGTGGCCGTCGTTTTGGTAAGACCGCTATGGCCGTCGAACTCGCTTTATATGACGAGGACGAGGACAATGGCGCGCTAAAGGGACACCGCGTCGCCTACTTTGCTCCGACCTACAAGATGCTCGAGGAAGTATGGCTTGAACTCGTCTACCGGACCCGGCACGTCCTCGTCTCCAAGAATGAGTCCTCCAAACGTCTCGTCCTTGTAGGCGGAGGCATCATTGACTTTTGGTCCCTTGATAACATCGACTCCGTCCGTGGTCGTAAGTACAAACGCGCCATTCTTGACGAGTCGGCTATCCTAGCATCTAAGAAGCTAAAGGATGCGTGGGAGCAGTCTATTCGCCCGCTATTGACCGACTACAAAGGGGATGCGTTCTTTCTATCGACGCCCAAAGGTATCAAGCACTATTTCAAGGAACTCGCCGACAACCACAAAAAGTATCCGAAGTCGTGGACATTCTTTCAGATGCCGACGTCCTCCAATCCGTTTATCGACCTAGAGGAAATCGAGGAAGCGCGCCGTATGCTTCCGCCCGTAGTCTTTGCGCAAGAGTACGAAGCTGTCTTCACGGACAAGGTATCCGACAACCTATTCATTCAGACCTTCGACAAGAAGAAACACGTACCGGAGATACCCGTCGAGTATGACCCCAAGATACCGACCTATGTATCCATCGACTTTAACGTCTCGCCTCTTTGTTGCATCGTCGTACAGATGGACCTGCACTACCGGAAAATCGCCGTCATCAACGAGTACCGGCAAATGGACTCCGACGTCTACGAACTCGCCCAATGGCTTAAGGAAAACTACGACACGCGCCGGATATTTGTAACCGGGGATGCGGCCGGCTTTAACCGGTCAGCGTACTCGAGAAACCACCAATCCGCCTTCCAAATCATACAGACGGAACTAAACCTTAATTGGTCCCAAGTAAAGACGCCTAGAGGCAAGCCGTCGGGCTACGTCAACAATAAGCGACTACTCGGCAACGCCTTGTTCGCAAAGCATCCGAACCTGACGCTCTCGAATTGCCCGTGGCTCGTAGAGGATTTGCTCAACGTAGAATGCGACGCCTCCGGACAGATGAACAAGACGAAGGACTCGACGCAGACGCACTTACTCGATGCGCTCCTAGACTTCTTTTTCTCCTGCTGTGCCGACGCCGTCAAGACGCCGGTTATGCGCGGTCGCTAGATTCGTGAGTAACATCTTATGGCTCAAGGCGATGACTCCCCTTAAACTTTGTTTAAATTTGTTTGCACAAGTTCGAAAAACATCCTATGTGGAAGCAGAAAATTAAGACCCAAAAACAAATCGTATTTCTCAACGAGACGACCGGAGAGGAATGCGTCGCTTCGCACGTCTATACGCATAAGGACCTTGGCGAGTTCTATATGTTCGACTCCCTATTGACCATGCCGTTTCAGCGTAAGTACGTCTTTGACCTCATTCAGCAGAACGAAAAGATAGGCATCGAGAAAAAGGAACTATCCGGCTACATCGAGCAGATTAAGGAACTCGTACGGAACCAAAGCAAGGGATTCGATATGGAGATTTTCCGCATCGTATCCTACGTTGAGTCGAAGCTAAAGGACTCATGGGACTACCAAAAGAGTTCGCTTATGGCCGTCGCCCTTACCGTTGTGCAGGACGGCGATAATATCAACGGCTTTAATCAGTCCGATGCGGAGGCGAAACTCAACTTATGGACGCAGGACCCGACGATGCTCGCTTTTTTTTTGAACTTTCTACAACTAAGATTAAGCAGTTTAACGAATATGTTAGACACAAGTTCCCGAACGTATTCGGAGACCCTCGACCAATTAACGGCGTCCTAACGACGGATATATCGCAGAGGCTCGTCGACAAGCAAGACGTCGACCTGCAACTCTTTATTCGACAAGCGACGAACGGGTCCGTCATAGAACGAGACAGATTGCTCGAGTACACTACACACAGCTTTTACAACGAACTCAATATGTTCATAATGTCGAATAGAGATGGTAAATGAAGTTTTTGACCTGCAGTTTGATGCAAACGCGTTCGTCGCCAACATCGAGAAAAGTATCAAGGCCCTAAGCGAACTCGAGGCGCAAACCCTCGGGACGAAGGCGTCCGTAGAGAGGCTTGCCAAAGGGGCGACCCAAGTCAACTTTATGACGCCGGCCAACTCCGTGATGAAGCTAAACTCTGCGCTTCAACAGACGAATGTCTCGACGCTCAAGCTAGACTCGTCGCAGTTAAAACTCGCGACCGCAGTTAAGGCAACGGACACAGCGAACCGCGCCTATGCGAAGTCTACGGAGACGGCCCGCAAGGAGACCGAGAAACTCAACAAGGAGACCGCAAATACTGCCAAGGGACTCGAGGGTATGCTCGGCAAGATTAAGGGCTTTGGAGGCAATATCCTGGGCGCACTCGGCATTACGGCCGGTATCGCCGGACTCGTCTCGTTGACCCGGTCAATTATTGGCGTAACGGCAGAGTTCGAAAAGTACAAAGCCGTCTTGACCAATACGCTCGGGAGCGCGCAACTCGCAGAGAATGCTATCTCGACCATTACCGAGTTTGCCTCCAAGACGCCATTCTCCGTTGCGCAGTTAACCGACTCATTCGTAAAACTCGCCAATCAGGGATTCGTACCGACCATCGCGGAACTCCGGAAGCTAGGGGACCTCGCATCGTCAACGGGTAAGGACTTCGACCAATTAGCGGAGGCAATCCTCGATGCGCAGACCGGCGAGTTCGAACGTCTCAAGGAGTTCGGTATTAAGGGCAAGGTAAATGGCGACAAAGTCCTCTTAACGTTTAAGGGTATCCGTACGGAAATCGACAACAACGCGGAGGCAATCCGTAGGTATGTGCTTGCCCTCGGAGATGTTCAGGGAGTTACGGGTTCGATGGAAGCTATCTCGCAGACGTTGACGGGTCAAATCTCTAACCTCGGCGACGCGTGGGACCAACTCCTGAACTCTATCGGTAAGAACACGAGAGGCGTGTTCTCGACGACTATTGGATATGTTACCGACCTACTTACCCGGATAACCGATGCGAACGACGCCATCAACGAATTGAATAAGTACGGCGACGAGAACGCCGGCTCATTTATGCGATTTGTGAAGGGCAATAACTCAAGGGACGAGGCAAGCGGTAAGACGATTGTCGACGCCAAAAAGACAGCCCGGGAGTTAGCCGAAACACGCTCGAAGGATGCCAAAAGCGTAGCGGATTATGAAGCCCTTAAGGTTGAGTTATACAAGAAAGGAACCGAGGCCGTAGAGGCGGAACGCAAGCGTAGAGAAAAGGACGGCGTCGATGTAACCTCGATACAAAGTAAGGCGGTACTCAAGGGTATTGCCGACGCGTATTCGACGCAGTACAAAGCGGTCAGCGCGCTTGAGAAAAAGTTCGTTGAAGACGCCAAGCAGGCAAAGACTCCGAAAGCCTTAACCGATGCGCAGAAGAAAGCACTCGACGAGATGCAGAAGCTAAACGAGTCCTATGAGAAAGCCCTTATTGGTATTATGGACCGGGTCGCTAAGAAGCGATTCGAGGCGGGCAATCCCGACGCGGAGGCTATCAAGGCGGAGGCAGAACGTAGCTACAAGCTAGAGGCCGACGAGGTACAGAAGACATTCGGGAAGCTAGGTAAGGTAAAGGTGCAGGCGATGCAAGCCCAGGTCAAAGCGTTGTCCGACTTAACCCTTGCCGAAGACCTTAAGACGTTCAAGGAACGGCAGGAGAAAGCGCGCGAGGAAATCACTCAACTACTTAAGGACGATGCCGACGAGACGACCGCTATGCGTATTGCCAATATCAAGGACCAATATCAAAAGGAGAACGTCGCTATTGAGTTCGAACTCGATAAGCAGAAGCGGGAAATCCTTAAGAAGCAGGCCGACCGGGAGAAAGCTATCAACGAGCAGGTAAAGGAAAAGGTCCTTACTGCCAAGGAAGGCGAGGATGCTATCGCCGAACTCGCATCGTTTACGAACACCAAGATAGAGAACGCCGAGCAAGCCTCGTATCAGAAGCGACTCGATAATGCGCGGAAATTCTTTGAGCAGATGCTAACGGAAGCCAAGGAAGCGAGCGATGCGCAGTCGTCCGAATTACAAAAGAACATCACGAACCAAATCCTCAAGGAGGCGGAGCGTTATGCCAAGGGAGAGATAAGCTATGCGCAGTACGAGTCGCGTGTCGAAGCCATTAAGCGGGACGAGGCACAGAAGAAACTCGACCTCGACATTCAAGCCGGGGAGAAACGCCTCCGCATCCTCAAGGACGAGTTCACGAAGGAAGCCGACGTACAAAAGTCGATTGTCTTAAAGGGACAGATTGACGCGACGGAAGCCGGTATCGCGCAGGCGAAGGTCGACAAGAACACTATCAGCAAACGCCTTGAGGGCTTCGACTCTCTTATCGGTAACATATTCGGATACGAGAAGAATGACCCGAACGCATCGGCGGACATCGAGGCATTTAAGAACGCCGTTAGCGGTATGGCGACGCAGGTCGTCGGACTCCTTCAACAGCAGGCGCAGGCGGAGGTCGCCTCGGTAGACCGGTCGATTGCCTTACAGCAGAAGCGCGTCGACGAAGCCAAACGATTGGCAGACGCCGGCAACGCCGAGTACCTGCAACAAGAGGAGGATAAGATGCGCGAACTCGAGGCCAAGAAGGAGGAGGCGACGCGTAAGCAGTTAATCCTAGATTCTGCCCTCCAAGCCTCGCAATTACTCGTTGCCATTACCGGGGCAATCGGGGCAATCTCGGTTCCGGGAGCGGGTCCGGCCTTAGTCGCTGCGAACATCGCCACTATCCTGGGCGCACTTGCCACCGGCTACGGACTCGTGAGCAACTTATCCGGTAAGCAACCGAAATTCTTTACCGGTACGGATATGGTCCGCGAAGATGTAACGGGAGGTTCGGATAGCTTAAGTCGTGGACGCTACAAAGTCGGACGCGATACGATACCGGCATGGCTACACGAAGGAGAGGCCGTTATTCAGTCCGACAGGAACAAGGAGTACAACCCGACGGTGCGGGCTATCCGGCGCGGTCTGTTGCCTCCGGCCGTTCTCAACGGGTTCGTACGCGACTATTCGAATGGTATCAACTACGGGGCCTTAGATTCAGCCCTACGGGTATCGGAGGGGACGAAGTTCAACGAGTCGCATTTCATCGAAATGAACCGTCGTCTCGGACGTCTCGAGAACGTTATGAGCGGTACGGCGGAGGCGATTGCGGGACTTAATGTCAACGTCGCTATGGATTCGAACGGATTCTCGGCGAGCATAACGAAACACTTGGAGCGTAGGAACAAAATCTTAAATGCCTAATGAAATTAAGGATACGAAAACACCAACTAAAAAACCGGTCGGGGCAGAACGTAACGCTGTCCTGCTCGGGCATGAAAGCATCCTACGTCAGGGGGGAGGTTGACTCCGCATGGATAGACATCACCGAGCATACGGTCGGACTCAACGACCTTGAGTTCGTAATGCGCTCGGACCTCGCATCGGCGAAGGCATCGGAGAAATCCTCAACGGTTCAACTCTCCTTCATGAACGACGCCTCCACGCTTATCATGGATTGGATATACGGGACGCCTTGCTCGCAGTTAAACTACTTCGACGCCGAGATAACCGACGACGTCTGCGGGGTCGTATTCAAGAACTTCGAACTTAAGGGCGATAACATCGAGGTATGCGAGGAGGACGGATGCTACATTACGCTTCCGCTCCGCGAAGGCGATGAACGCTTTGAGGCATTTAAGAAGCTGTCGATTATGGATAATTGGCAGAAGTGGTACTCCGAAGACGGAACGAAGGAACACCCGACGTTTCACGTAGCCATTTTCAATACGATGCCTATCCTGCAATGTTTCCTCGTCGGCCTCCTCGTCGCGATTAAGAACATTGCCGGGTTCTCGCAGATACTCGAAGCGTTCATCGACATCGACGTACAGATACGCAAGAACATCGGCGTCGGTCGCTACGTCTCCGCGCCAAGGATTCATACGATTCTCCGGAACCTATGCGACAAGGTCGGCCTCGGTATGGACACCGTATTCGACGAGACAAAGGAACTCTACAACGATTGTTTCTTTGCTCCCGCCGGCGGACATTACTATCACAACACGAACTACAACAACGCAGGAAGCCCGAGCAAGAAATTTATATGGGGCAATCGTACGGTATGGATGGCAACGGAGTTCCTCGATGAAATCTGTAAACTCTACAACCTCTATTGGGACATCGTCGGAGATAAGCTAGTCATCAAGAAAAAGATTGACCTCGTAAACTCGCAGAGTTACGATTTGACGGACTATATCGTCGGCGGGGTATGTTATTCCTTCGATAACACAAAGAAGCCCGCATACGGCAGATATGAGTACGCTATGGACGCGACCGATACCGCCTCGCAACATATCCAAATCGCTTACAACGACATCGTCGATTTTGACGGCGACGTCGACAACCCGTTGCTCGAGGGCGAACTAACGAAGACGATGCGCTTTGCGTCGACGGGTTTCCTTCACGACAAGTTTAAAGACAATAAGGTCGGCGACCTGCTTGACTCCGCGCGTATCGTGGCTTATGTTATCGTCGGCATCTTCCTCATTATCGGTGGGGCCTTCCTTCCCGTCTTCGGCGTCGGAGGTATTGTGCTTGCGCTCGTTGCCTATGGTATTCCCGGCTCGAACAATAAAATCCAATCGCTTCGCGGAGAACTCGGCGACCTATCGGGATATAACGGCATTGTGCAGGTGCTAGGCGACGGAACGGTTTCGGTCCCTCGGATACTGCGTATGGACCCGGCGACGCCTATGTCATGCGCGAAAGTCGTACAGACGAATGTCTCCTCGATTGTTCCCTCGGAACTCAATACGAGCAACGTTCCGTACGTAGCACAGCCTTGGGGAACGACGCTCTATGAGACCCCTAAGAAGATGTTCAACTACCCGCTCTACTTTGACGGCAACTACAAGGGGACGCTCTACGACTTACACGCCTCGACGGACAACCCCTATCAAATCAACTTAGGCAATAAGCAGGTCGAGCTGACCCTCGAATTATGTTGCGACACGCTCAAGCTAATGGGCCTCCTCGTCGGCGACACGCGCATCGTCGGTAAGGTCGCAAGGATTCGGACGGGGGAAAAGATTCTAGTAACGGACGCGACTATCAGCTACCGGGAAATGACTATCAAAATCAAGGGCAAAATTATTTACACGTAACATGGAACTATTCAAAGGACGGGCTACGGCCACCGACCAATTCACGTCGTTTAAGGAGGTACAGGCCAATTGCCGGTACGACAAAGGCCGTTGCCGGACCTATACCATTCCGGTCGACGTATCGACGGCGCAAAACCTCTATTTCTTTGCGTGGCTCGAAAACAAGACGATAACGGGCGTCCGTTTCTACGCTATCAATGCGCGTCCGAAAACGAGCGACGAAGCGACGGAGATTTTCCCGCAGACCTTCGTTGTCGGCCTCGATAAGAACGGGAGCAAGTACATCGTCGTAAAGGGACTGCAGGCGATACCGTTTGACTTCTTTGGCGTTCAGGTCAAGATAACGTACTCCGACGGGAAGGTCGACTATTACAACTCTCAAGAGTTCGAGTATGAACGCCATGTTAAGTTCGATATGGTTTATTCGAACTACTTAGCCAACGCCAATGGAGGCTACGACGGGAACGGCTTTTATATCGGTCTGCCGGCCTCGACAATCTTCGGGAACGCCAACCTCCGCTACTATCAGAACTACCCGCTACGGGGCCTTTCTGCGACGTATAGCGGTAAGAAACTGACGTTTACCTCTCTCGATAATGCGCGCCTTAAAAACTCGGCAGAATCGACCTATACGATACACCATGAACCGATACCGTATTGGTATGAGGAACTGACGGCCCAGGCGTTCGGTCGTGGCGTCGTAACGATTGACGGACTTCAATACGCTATCTCGGACTACTCGTCGCAAGCGGTAGGGGATGAATACTGCGAGCGTATGGGCGTAACGATTAAGGCGACCAAATCGCGGTCCGTAACCTTCGGATGTTCATCGACGGAAGACGACGGCGGTACGGCTTCGCTACCAAACGCGCCGGCACTCGCGATGCGCTCCGTAACGCAATGCTTAGACGCTCCGCTCGACTTAACGGTCGCATTTACCGGTACGTCTCCAATAACAGCGACGGTTATCCAAGCGAACGGACTGACCGTAACGTTTAACGGTTCGACTATCAATGGCTCGATAGACGCCAAGAGTATGACGATACGCGGACAGGCGACCGGCTCAACATCGGTACAGGTTCGACTCGCTAACGCTATTGGCGTCGTAACCGAGACGTACAACATTATCGCAGGACCATGCTGTGAATTTTCCGGACTTTCTTACACCCTAGTTTAATATGGCAACGAAACAAGTAAAGATTAAGGTCGCAACGGCAGGTTCAACGACCGGTCCGTTTACGATTAAGGACCAAGCACTAAACGTCATCGGGACCGCTACGCGCACCGAGTTACTCGCGGGCAAGACGTTTACGGTAGACGACAGCGTTACGCAGTTTATCGTTATGTCAACCGACGGGGTATGCAACACGACGCAGTCGCTTCTATACGTCGACGGCGTTCCGCAACCGATAACGTACTACCGTCTCTACGGATGCGACTCTACGACCGCATCGGCAACGACGCGCATCGCTCCGTATATGGCGAACCAACGCTATGTCCTGCCCTCGAGCGGAGGCGTTCTTTACTATACGTGGACCGGTCAACAATTCACGACGGCGACTCCTCCCGGCGATTGGAACGGAAGCATACAACGCACTACGTTACAGGGCTGTCCGTAGTTTTCGTGAATAAGTGGGACTTGCATTCGGGGTACGAACCTAGTACCTTTGGATTGTACATAGCAGTACCCGAGGCAATTAGTGTTTTTCAACTTTAAACATCAAAAAGATGCCTATTAATTTTAGCAACTTTATTGCTTGTGGCACGAACGGCTGTGAAACGGCTTCGTTGCCAACTGCTATCGCGGATGCTTGCGACCGCGACGTACTAGGAGGTCGTATCAACGACATCTATTTCATCGACTGCTCCGAGGAAATCACGAACTCAAACCTAATCAACACCGAGTGGTGGGCGGACCTTATTGCGGATTCAAAAATCCACAACTTAGGCGTAGGTATCGGTTCGTATGCGAAGAAAAACTCTGCGACGTTTGACGCCGGCGGATGTGGTTCTCCGACAATCGAAAGCATCGAGTGGGCGATTCAATACGAATTGTTCTGTATCGACAAAGGAACGACGATGCACACGCATGAGTTCGCCAACGCGCTCTTAAACGGAGCAACGAAAAACTACAACGTAGTCGCTCGTTTATGCGGAGGCGAGAACTTAATCGTTCCAATCGGAAAGGTTGACATTTCGGACTTCGATAACATCTTGCCGAACGCTACCGACCAATTCATGTCGTTTAAATACGAGTTCTCTTGGAAGTCTATGACGGTTCCTCACATCTTAGATGTAGCGGGTTTGTCAACGGTTTTAGCGAAAGCAACTCGTGGGTAACACGAAGGATTTGATTTGATTGATTGATTCTTTAACGGGTGGTAGGCGGGTTAGTCTGCCACCTTTTTCTTTCCTATGAACGAACTGATAACTCTCGATTCTGCGTCCCAATTGGTTGGTCGTCTCGCGTCTAATGACCAAGAGATACCGAACTACTTACAGCACTATTTCAAAAAGATTAAGACCGAACTATGTACCCATACGCAGGGGAAGCTATTCGACAAAGTCCTGACCGTTTTCAACAACGAGGAACCGGAGTCGAGCAAGTTCGTTCTCAATACCTACGAGTCCATAACCAAAGGCTCGATATGGCGAGGCATCGATAACCTCTCCCGGATTTTTAACAATACCGGCTTCGAGGTATCCGGCGATACGTCGACGATTGCCACGCTCAACAAGTCCAGCTTCTTTACCAAGTACGTTGCCGACTTTATCTCTATCTCGACCGCGATTGACCCCAATACGGTGCAGGTATGGATGAAGAACAAGGACGGCGAATGGGTCTCGCACTTCGTACAGACGCAGTTCATCGTTATCCTCAACGACGACGAGATTGGATTCATCGTTCCGGACGAAAGCGAGTACGACCTTACGGTCGACAACGCGCTACTCGGTATGGTAAGCAATACCTACCAACGGGGTAAGAAGGTAACGCAGTCGTTTTTCGAGGGCGTAACCTACCAATGGAAGGAGAAAATCAAGTACGTCTACATTTCCAAGGAGCAGTATATCGAGATTTACCGCGACGGCAAGGAGGCGGAGGTCGTTATCGAGAACTTTAAGACACCGCTCAACTCTCCTTACACCTATACGGGCGTAGAGAAGGTCGAGAAAGGCGTCTATCATTCGGCGATGGCGGGCTTCATTCCCTTCGGAAATCATGCGTTAATTCAGCATAGAACATACCGCTCGGTCGAAGCTATTTTCGGGTATCCTCGGATGAGCGAAATCGAACTTCCCTGCGACGTCTGCGTAGCGGGCGAGGAGGCGGTCGACATTACCGACGAGCATCCGTCGGGGCTACGTCCCTGCCGTAAATGCGGAGGAACGGGACACCTATCGTTGCAGTCGCCTTTCAAGGTCTACAAGAGAAAGCTATTCCCGGACAACCCGGAACTTAATGCCAATCTTAAGCCCGTTGAGTTCTTTACTCCGGACATCGAGATTCTGAAATACAACGCTTCGGCGTGGAAGGAGACCTTGCAGATGGGCGAGGACGCTATTTACATTCAACAGCGCGTAGAGACGGGCAACGTAGAGTCGGCCAAGAGTCGCGAGAAGCAACTCGAGTCTATGTATGCGTGGTTGGGTCGTATCTCCAACGTCATTTACCACAATATTCAGGAGGCGTTAAACAACTACGCGGTCTTGACGGGAGCGGGAGAGGTAACAATCAACAAACCTATCAGTTACGCGATAATGTCCGAACTCGAGGCATTCGACTACCTGAACAAGATTGTGTCCACCGATGCTCCTGTCTTTATTAAGACGACGCATATCGAGAACTTCCTTAACCGCTATATCTCGCGGACGTCGCCGGTCATTAAGATTGTCGAGGTCCTTAAGCGTGTCGACCCGTTCGTCTTCTATACGACGAAGGATATGCAGACCCTTTCGGACTCTGCGGTCCTAGCCGACATTGATTGGAAGGTTCATAGCTACGCGTTCCCGCTACTGATGCAGATGTACTCCCGGAACAAGGAATTGCTCGATAAGGAGAACGAAGCTATCGAGGCCGAATTGACGCGCGTAATGACCGAAAAGTTCAAGCCGGTTATCGGGTTAAATGACACCGGAGGAGCGGATGCGGGCAAGCTACGCGGGTCCGTAGGCGGTATGTACTCTATGATTCAAATCGCGAAGGCGGTAGCCAACGGAGAGTATGACTTAGACGCTGCGGTCGCCTTGATTATGGACCGATTCGGATTAACCGAGGAGGAGGCAAGAAAGCAATTAGGAACGCCAAGCGCACCGGTAGCACAATAAGATGTCGCACGAACAGATTTACGAACAGGTATCGAACATAACCAACGACAGTATGGTCCTATCGTCTCTCGAGAGAGAGATGCTAGGCATCCTTATCGCCGAGGTTAATGCCTCTCTTATCACGACGGGGGAGGTCATCGAGGGAACGACGACTCCGGTAGGGGCCGTTGTTTCGCGTTCGTTAAAGTCGTTCTACGCGACGAAAGCATACCAAAACAGCCTTGCCTCCCTCCTGCGCAATATCGACGGCATAGGGACCGATAAAATGAGTCTCTATAAGGGCTTCGACCTCGTCATTCCGCGTAAGGAAATCAACAAGGCGCAGACGGCGGTCCTCGACGAACTTATCGACGCGCTCAACGACAACGGGCTTAACACGCGATTCAATCAACCGCTCCGGAAAATCATTTACGATAACATCCGACGCGGGAAATCGCAGACGGACTTAACGAAAAGCCTAAAGCAGTTCATTGTCTCAAGCCCCGATAAGGCAAGCGACCTAAAGCGGTACATCAATACGACGTCGATACAAGGCGCGGATGCGTATTCGAAGGTCGTCGACAACGAGATAATGAGAAAGTACGAGAAGCGGGTAACGGCCATACGCGTCGTTGGTTCCCTTATCGACTCCTCCTCGCCTCAATGTCGGCAGGCGGTTAACAAGTACGGCCGGGAGATACCTATGGACAAGCTACCGGAATGGATAGCGTTCGCCAAGGAACATGGCGGGTCCGACAACCTTTCAAAAGACAATCTATCCTTGATAGGCGCGCACTACGGCTGTCGTCATCAATGGGTTCCTATCATTAAACCAACTAAATAATGGACTGCTTAAATAACCTAGTTTCTATCCGGGAGTTCTGCGACGCGGGCGCGACGGGACCATTTTTATCGGACTTTGTCGAGGTATCGACGACGATGCTCGCTCAACTCGCGAACGAGGAGGACCTTACCGGCAAGGCGTATGGCGACCGATTAATCGCCTCCGCTATCGAGCAGGTAAAGGCCGACGTTCAACTATCCGCTATGGACGGATACGCCGTAAAGGATACGGTCTATACGTACAACAATGCGTGTACGTTTACGAATAACCATTCCAATTGGGGCGTTATCCTTAACAACTTCCATCGCTCGGCCTATTCGACGATGTTCATCCCGTCTATCCGCTTCAAGGCGAACTTTACGGGACCATTTAACCTGGTTCTGCACGACGGCGCAAGCGCGACGGTATTTCAGGCGGAGGCGGAAGCGGGCCAAGAGGTTTCTATCGAGGTAAACTACTCGACGAAAAAACCGAATGTAAAAATCTACGCCGAGGACGCGACAAAGACATTCGCCTTGTTGCAATGTCCGACGACGTCCTGCTCCTCTTGCGCAGCGAATAAGCAGGGGATATACATTCAGTCTCAAGGTTGGAACCGCGTCGGTCCTTCTAATCAGCCCTGCGGGTTTATTCCGACGGCATACCTAGCGTGTTCGGCAGACGAGGTACTATGTAACGGCGTTAACCGGAACCGCGCCTTGTTCGCTAAAGCGATTGCCTACAAGGCCGGAGGACTAGCGTACACGAGATTGCTCCTTTCTACGCGTTTAAACGATACGACGCTCAACATCGACCTCGACGCTGCGCGCACGTACTTGAACACGCTAGAGGGCAAATATCGCGAGTTAATGTTCGGTTCGGCGCAGGCTTACGGCAACGCCTCCACGAACGGGATTATCAACGTTATTCGTCAGGGATTAAAGACCTCCGGCGATACCTGTATTACCTGCAACGCACAAGTTTATACTAGCACAGCGACGTTCTAATGGTAGAAATGCGCACCATATTGACAAACCTTAAGGCGTGGGCTCAGTCGGAGCGACCGATTGACCACGTCGTTCAGGCCGTCGAGCAAGGGAGCGCGTCGGTCAAGAACCGGATATTCAACTCCGAGACCGGAACCAAGGACGTGAAGGGCGTAGGCTTAGGTGGATACTCCGACCCGTATGCGAAAGTACGCCGGAGAATGGGCCGGCAGACGGCGGTTGTCGACTTCGAACTTACGGGCGCATTACGCCGGGAGGTCAAGACGGTCCGGGACGGTACGAAGGTCGGGATTGCTATCGTCTCCAAGACGGAGCGCGAGAAGGCCAACTACCTCGAGCAGAAATACAAGCGGACGATTTTCGAAATCAACGAAGCGGAGAAAGAGGAAATCATCGAGACGATTAAGTACAACTTTAGTGAGGACGTAAAAGACATTGTCAATGGAAATCTATAACACATTCGCCGAGCGGTTCGGCAATAAATTCGGCAAGTTCTACGAGGGCTTTATGGACCGCGTCGACGGAGTCAGTCGCCCGGTCGCTTATGACGGCAACGACCTTAAAAGTCTTCATCCGGTAGACAATACCGATGCCTTTGCGTACGTACGGCAGACCTCGCCGGCGGACGTCAGTATGGTAGACCTCGGAGGAGAGTCGAAGACGGCCTTTGTGAATAACAAGTACCGCGTTGTCTTTTATTCGGTAAAGCCATTCAATAACTTTGCTATGCTTCAAGAGTTTACGAAAGCGACGCAAGGTTTGAGCGTAGAAATCTCAACCTTCTCGAGCGATGTGGAACAAGTTTACAGCGCGGAAATCGGAGGCAAAAAGAATATGAGAGTCAAGAACGTCGGGTATATGTACATCGACTTTTCGATTCGAGAGCAAGTAAACCTTTGTACTAATCACCCCTGCTAATATGGCCTGCTTAGATTGTGTTATTGATTTAGAGGACGTTCCCGTTTGTAACAATACCGCTTCGGTTACCTTGCCCTATACGGCGACGGAGTTCGGCGAGCATACCATGGTATTAGAGTTCGGACATGCGCGACTTACCACGAGCGTTTATCATAGAGTCGGGGAGTACCTCGAGTTCGAACCAATTAATTTGAATGAAGACTACTGCTATTTCGGTTACGTGCTAGGACCGGACGGACTTCAAATGATGTTCGAGAAGGACGGCAAGCAGGTAGGTAGGTTTAAGTTCTGCACTAAGACCCAAATCACGAATGATTAACGAACTTCTTTATGTGCTTGGATACGTCGGTCTCTTTCGCGTCTTTATTTACGCGATTGGCGAGCCACACGCGACGTTTAATGCCAAGTCGATACTTTCCTTCTACCCGTATCTTTTATGCTCTCTACGGGCTTTATATCTCGGTCTCGATGTAACGCTTAAGATTGAGCGACCAAAGACCAGGATTGAGAAGATACAAGCCCGGGAAATGCACAAGTCCTACGTCGTAGAGTCTGTCATGCCATGGGCGGGAGTAACCAATATGCTCGGGCTATGTCCGACCTGTACGTCCGTATGGTTTTACGGCGTCTTAGTCTTTTTACCAAACCTAGAGTTCGGCCTCGTCCCGGCCATTAGCTTGTACGGAACGGCGTTGCTACTCTCTAAACTTTCTATAAAATGGATTTAAAAAATTTCGCTCCGGGTAAGTTAAGCAAATTGACGCCGGAAGACTTCGACGCTTTGACGAAGGAGGACATCGCGCAACTAGCGAAGCTACACCCGAACATGAACCCGGAACTCTTAATCGTTCGCGAGGGGACCGACAAGCCACGTAATGCGGCCACTTACCGCTCCCTGAACAGCTTGCTATTTAGCGGGCAGAAGTTTAAGATTATCGGCACGACGTACGTTGCTCCAACGACGACGGCTACGCGTCCAAATGTTGCGCCCGCGCCGGCATCTAAGCCGACATTATCCGTTGACGAGTTCGTCGCTCCGGAGTCGCCAATCTTTTTAGATGCGGAGGCTACTATCGAGGAACCGGTAGCGTTTACCCCTGAAATTTCAACCCAAACCCCAAATACCAATGTCACTAGAAAAAGTACTACAAAGTCTCGGTCTGGACGAAGCGGAAATAACAAGTCTGCAAAGTAATCCGGAGGACTTAACGCCGTTTCAAACTAAAATCCAAGACTCGGTCAAAAGCAAATTGCTCGAGGATGAGACCTTCTACGCCGGGCTTGACCGAAACAAGCTACCGCAGGATTGGTTCAAAGGAAAGTTCGATGAAGGCGTGAACAAGATTGCGAGCTTGAGCAAGCAAGGCATCGACAAGCACTTCGGTCTTACAGCCGATGAGAAGAAGACCTTCTCCGAGGAGGACTTGAAGGACGTAACGAAGTACATCGCCAAGGCGACGGAAATCTACAAGAGCAAGTTTACGGGCGATAAGGACATCGCTAAGTTACAGGACGAGAACATTTCATTGAAGGCGCGCCTCGAGGAAATGGATACGCAGGTAACGACCTTGAAGGAGAAATTCGACTCCGACCTGACGGAGAAATTGACGCAGAAGGAACTCGAGACCTTGTCATTAATGGAGGCGGGTAGCTTGCAGGAGAATGTGCCGGTAAAAATCGGTATCATTTGGGACAAGGTATTTGCCGGCGTTAAAAACAAGTACGCGGTTATTATCGACAACGGCGTTCCGTCCGTTCGCAAGAAGGACAATACATCGTTCAAGGTCGAGAACCCGGAGGTCAAAGGCAAGTACTTGGAACTAAAGGACGTTATCGCCCTAGAGTTAAAAGGGATGGGTGCTTGGAAGGATAGCGCGCCTGCGCCGGGGTCTCAAAAGACTACCGTGCAGGTACAACCGAACAAGGGCTTGACCGACTCGGAAGCCATGAAAAAGAAAATCGCGGAGGAAGAAGCGTTTTTCAATATGTAATACAATAGGTTTAGTTAATGAATAGAAACCCCTCTGCTTTTAGTGGAGGGGTTTTTTGTAGGATGTGAAAAAAAACATTAATTATTTTTCTCAACTATTTGCTAAATTAAAATTTAGCGGTTAAGTTTACGGAACAATTCGGGGACGTACTCCGAAACTCTACGAAAACAAAAAAGAAAATGACTACACTACAAGAGCGCATCGCATCTATCCCGGCGCATCGCAAGAACATCTTCAACACGTACGTACGTATCGCCAAACAAAACTTCGACATGACGGAGGAGGAGGCCCAATGGGAGTCCTTAAAGAAACTCGACTTAATCGAAGACACTCGCAAGAAAGTATCAGACAAAAATTCTCCATACTATTTCCCCTACTAACATGAGCAACCGTAAAACAATTCGTCGCGATTGGTTAAAACGTCAAATCGTCGCAGGTAAAATCGAGATTAAATGCACCGGCATTTATACGGACGACTATTACGGCGACAACGCCAATAGATTTCAGAAAACAGATTGGGAGTTAGCCGACATCAAAAACTTTCAAGACCACGACTTTACATTCTCCTCGGGCTATGCCTACCAAGAGGAAGACGGGACCATTCATTGGACGATGCTCGCCAATCACTTCTACATCTGCCGGGTTATCTCCGAGGAGCAAGCGGAGGCATATCGTCAAGCGAAGCTATCGACGACATCCGTAGACGAGCAAGGCGACCTAACAGGATTCGAGGGCGTAGAAGCCGACGAAATCAAAGAACTCATCGAGGAGGCAATCGAACAGCACAGCGTCAACTTAGACCCGGCATTATTTCCGTCGCAGACTATCGACGAGACAATCGCCCTCGAGACATCAACACAGCCACGCGAGGAACGCATCAAAATCTACGTTCAGAACTCCGTCAAGTTGCTCGGGTTCGAACCGGAATGGTTCTTTAACGTACAATTTCTGACGAACCACGTAACGCTAATGGGTAACTATTCCGCGTCCAAGGCGGAGGCTATTCAGAAAGCCGGCTATCCGCTTACCGTTGGCGAAGACGGGTGGCTACGCTACGAGTCTTCACACATAATCATTATCCTAACATAGACCATGAAAACATCAAACGTTCAAGTCCACCAAATATGGGACGACATTCGCGAGTACGCATACGCCCTGAAATCAGAAGGTTTCAGGGTAATGATACCGGCCAAGGAACCGCGCACGTATTTCTACATCGAGAAAAACGGCATCCTCGGCTACGTGCAGAAGGATAGCATTTTTAACTTCGGCTTTGGCACGTTATACTATCCGACCCTCAAGCATGGGACGGGCTTCAAGATTTACTCGCACGTACCGGCAACGATAGCACACGCGGAGCATCTATGCTCGAGGAACCATTCGCATCACTCGACGAAGCCATACAAGTCGCTCGAGGAGTACGCGGACGTCAATCGTTGGCAGGAGTATTTTTTTATTTAATTGTTTGCTAAATTAAAATTTAGTACGTAGTTTTACATATCAATCAAATCCAATATCATGAAACAATTTATCTTCACTCAAATCGACCGCGTCAACGCGCATAAGCACTCGGACTTAATATGGTTCGCAGTTTGGTTTACCGCTTACTCCATCCTAGAAATCCTTTTCCCCGAAGCCAAGTAATGAAGCCTATCCACGACCACATTATCGCAGAGAACGACCGCTCAACACGCGCATCGGAACTAATCATTAACGTTATCAATTGGGCAGATAAGCGCGCGCTCCTTAAGCCCGAGAACGCCAAGGCGCAGATGCTCAAAGTAATGGAGGAACTCGGCGAGACAGCCTCCGCGCTCAACAAGGGAAAGCAAGCGGAAATCATTGATGGCATCGGCGACACGCTCGTTACCTTAATCATTCTTTCTGCGCAGTTAGGCTACGACCCGACGGCCTGCTTACAAGTCGCGTACGACGAAATCGCGGAGCGCAAAGGCAAGAATGTAAACGGCGTTTTTATCAAAGAGTAATTTCATCCTTAACCAATACAGCTATGCCATCTTTACTCGGTAAACTTACAAAGGTCGAGAACTCCAATCCGGAAGCAACGGCCAACGACCAATACTATTCGGTTTGGGTCCGCTACAACGGGCGCGCTATGCCACTCTTATTGACGGAGTACGAACTTGACTCGGCGGTCGACCGGGCACAGAAGAACCGCAACGACGTAGCGGGCGACATTCGACCGGTTACGCTTCTCGACCAATAGGAGAGAGGGACGATTGCCCGAGTGGTCAGGGAGCGGTCTGCAAAACCGTTTACAGCAGTTCGAGTCTGCTATCGTCCTCAAAAGGCAAACTAACGCCTTCCGTGAAATACGGAACCACTTGCAGAAACCCATATAAGGGCTAAAACAGAAACGTGACAGAATAGTTAGTGACGGCTCGGAAAGACGAGCAACTTATTTCGAAACAGACATTTTTTGTAAACGTAGAGAGTTCCATAAAGGCCCCGATAATGTCGGGGTTTTTTATTGTGAATAAGCGCATTTGCATCGCCGTTATTCCCTTTGTACTTTTACATCAACACAGGGACGCCTCCCGTATCAGGTAATCTACCAACAGGTTATTGCTACCGTAAAGCATAAAATTCTCCAAGTATTTTTTAGTCGCACGTCCCTCGGGGCTACGCACTTATTTGTACAACTTAAATCTTACAAAGATGCCTTTAAATTATCCTTCAACCTTTACAGGTTGCGCGCCAAAGACAGCATTCCTTGCGGACTACTTTGGTAAAAACGTTCCAACAGGACGCGACAACGGCTCATTAGCGTTCTTGCAATTCTTGTTGTCAGCACAGAACACAAGCGGTGTTCGTAAGTTATCGGACGACATTTTAGCTGTACCGGGCAAGAAGCGCGGAGTTAAAATGATGTTCGAGTCTCCATTATGCGTGAAGGTTTGCTCTACGGAGTGGAACTGCGCGGACCCGAAAGCCCCTATCTCTCCGGCGGTTCAGTATGCAGAGTTCGACATCGAAACTGAATACCACGCTTGTACCGATGCAGGTGCTCCGGCAGCGTTAACGTTCACAGACTCGGAGTGGGCAGGCTTCTGCGACTTGGACGACGAGGCGTTCTTGCAAAATCAGTTTGCTCAATTTGACATGTCAATGTTCAAAGCTATCGACAAGCAAATGGTTCAATTGTTCCGTACGCTTATCGATGTTGAGCGCGAGGTTTCCTTGCCATTCTTACGCGTTAACTCGACTACGGGTTACACGACGTTGGCAGACGAGTGGTTATTGTGGGTGTCTGAAAAATTAGCAGACGAAGGCGTAGACGTTGCAGACGTTGTAATCTTCGGAGGCCGTATGATTAAGACTATCTCGCACAAGTATAAGGTTGCTACTGCTTCGACAGAAGGCTTTGACTTGAACGCTACTGCGGGAGACGTTCCGGAATTATACTACGACAAGAACTTTGATACCGTATTCGGTACAAACGCCTTCGTTGTAATTCCTAAAAAATCGTTGCAATTGGTGGCGTTCAACAAGTACGTTGGACAGAAATCATTCCGTGGCGAGAAGGAAATCAACTTCACAAAGGTTATGCCTTTAGGTAACGGTACGTCCTTGACGTTCGACTACCAATGGCGTCGCGATGTTGACTGCCCAGGTTACACGTACTTCCCGTCAGTAATGGCAGAGTTAGTGAAAACCGTTTCGGGTTCTTGTCAAAATCCTGATGCGGACGGCTTATTAGTATTTAGAGATTGCGGTCAAAACGCTTTACCTATCTGCGACTAAGCAAATAAAATTGCCTACGGTATTGCTATGTACAACAGGCGGGGGGCAGGAGAAATACTTGCCCCTTTTTTTTAAACCCACAACGACCCGATGAAAATTTCAGAACATTTAGACCTCGCAGAAGTTATGGTATCGGATTCGGCCAAGCGGTACGGCATCGATAATACGCCAAGCCCTACGGCAATCGCGAACCTACAATTGCTCGCCTCCGAAATCTTCGAACCTATTCGCCGGCATTTCGGCGTTCCCATTCACATATCAAGCGGGTATCGTTCTCTTGAATTAAACAAGGCCATTGGAGGTTCTTCGACCTCACAACATTGCGCGGGAGAGGCCCTCGACATCGACATGGACGGAAGTTCAAGCGGTGTAAGCAATAAAGACATTTTCGAGTACATCCGTAAGAACCTCCCATTCGACCAATTGATTTGGGAGTTCGGCAATGACTCAAATCCGGATTGGGTACACGTATCCTACGACTCGGCCGGTAAACAGCGCGGGGAAATCCTTCGCGCAACACGCATCAACAGACGCGCGGTGTATCACCCCTTTAAATAGAGCTGACCATGGGTAACATTCAAAATTTGCGGGTATTAGTCGACGAGTCGGGAGCATATCTCGGTGGCGTCCTTCGTCCCTATGACCTTACGGTCGACATCAACGGAGCGGAAACTTCGAAGACCGTTGCCGGCAAGTATGTAACGGATAACGGGAACTCCATTACCGAGCATAATCGCAATGTTGCCGGGTCGATTTTTGTTACCAAGGTAACGAACCCGTTGACCTTTGCCTCCGCCTACTTGCTAGAGGCGGTCGGAACGGTTCAGGGGTATATCGTCAACGACTCTCCGGAGTGCGTACAAGCGACGTATTTGCTCGGCGAGAACTGCAGTACTCCGATGCACACGCAAGACTGCGAGCGCGACGCTTTGATAGCTAAAATCGAGGAAGTCAAGACGGCGGTCGAAGGTATCGAGGTAAACGTTGGCGAAGTCGTCCTAAACTCCGACTCGATTAACCTAATCAACGACGGCGTGGAACAGCGTCTCGATACGCTGATTATGCGCCCGGTATATCAGTTGGTGTACGGTCCGGCTATGGAGGTATGCGTTCAGAACGAGGCGTCTCGTCAAACGATGCTCGTTCGCGACGTGGTTTACTACTCGACGATTGACGACAGCGAAACGCCGTACAAGCAATTCTCAACGGACGGCGTCAATTGGACGACGGAGGTTCCTTATGGGTCCTTTACTATCGGGGCCTGCAAGCTAGAGTACAACCGCGTCGAACAGCGATTAATTCAGCATCCGGCGACGAGCATCGTTCCGGCGGGACAATACCATGGTATCTCCTACAAGATTATCTCGGGCATCGTAAACGTAACGATTGACGGCGTAACGGTCGCCTATGAAAAGGGCGAGTTTGACGCCGAGGAGGCAACGACTTTGCTCGCCTCCGCTTATGAGTTCGCACCCCTTACGGGCGGTGTCGTAAAAATCAAACTAGTCTATTAATCCTATGCCAACGAACTGCAACGAACGTTTCCTAATAAGCATTGAACCTTATTGCTGTGGCTATGAGGGCAATGCCCTTGACGTAGTAAGTACGGACATCATTCAGCCTACCGACGGAAATTCGGCGGGCAGTATTGGCATTAAGGTTTCCGGAGGAACGGGTCCTTACAAGTTCATGTTGACGGACAACGCGCCGTCGGGAACAACGCCAACGATTATCCGCAATTGGCAGGTAAACGAAACCTTCTCTCGCTTGCCAATGGGAGAGTACCGCATCGTCGCTATGGACTCCTGCGGGCTAACCTCCTTCTATACCGTTGTACTTTCGGGGCCGACCCTTTACACCGTATCGAAGACGGAACTCTTTACCAAGAACAACTGCGACACGAACGCCGTCTCGCAACCGGTTCCATTTACCAAGTACTACTCCTCCTACGTATCGCAGGAGTTCGCCGAAGCGCAACGCGACGGAGATACCAACTACCACGTAGAGGGACAGATTTACGCGAATGCCAACGGCGTATGTACTATTCCCGATATTCATACCTATACGCGTGTTCAGCGATTCGTAAAGAACAACTGCCCGGCCGGCAAATACCCGGTCGCGGACGTCGAGTTCACGAAGGACTACACGTCGAGTGTTTCGGACGTCGACGCCTACAATATCGCGATGGCCGACAACAGCTTTAATACCGAGGGCCAAGCCTTTGCGAACTCTACCGGTACATGCGCGGACCAAGTAACGTATTTCGCGACGCGCTCCGAGGCGTTCACTAAAAACAACTGCCCGGTCGGAGGTCAAGGCGCGGTCGTTATGTACCTCAAGCAGTACCTATCGACGGTTTCACAAGCCGACGCCAATGCCAAGTCGACGAGCGACACGAACTACGCGAGCGAAGGACAGACGTACGCCAATAACAACGGGGCTTGTCTTTACACCGACTATACGGCGACGCGGACGGGTAAGTTTACGAAGCCATGCGGAAACGGAACATACTCGCCGGCGGTCCTATTTACCAAGAGTTATATCTCGAACCAATCACAGGCACAGGCCGAAGCGATTGCCGACCTATACTTTCAGGCCGACGGGCTTGCTTATGCCGAAACGCATGCAGTCTGTACCTATACCGCTACGCGTACGGGAACATTTACCCGCAACAACTGCAGTTCTCCGGCGACACCCGGGTCCGTTACGTTCACGAAGACCTACACGTCCTATGTAAGCCAAACGGACGCTAACGCGACGGCAACGGCCGACACGACGTTTACTGCCGAAGGACAAGCGTATGCCAACGCGAACGCTAGTTGCTCGCTCAATACCTATACGGTAACGAAGACGGGAACCTTTACGAAGCAATGCGGAACGGGTACCAACGTCGGGACGGTAAATTTCAGCAAGACGTATTCATCGAATGTTTCGCAGGCCGATGCCCAGGCGACGGCCGATGCGAACTTTAATGCCGACGGTCAAGCCTATGCGAATGCCAATGGCGTATGTACGTATTCGACTTTTCGCTCGGCGATTTTCACGAAGAACAACTGCGCCTCCGGATATGTAGGCTCGCAGGTATCGTACTCGCAGACCTACACGTCGCTCGTTTCACAAGCGGACGCGGATAACATCGCCTCGAGTTTATTTGACACCGAGGGACAGGCGTGGGCCAATGAGCGCGGAGTATGTACGTACGTTCCTCCGACGACCTATTCTGCGTACCGCGTCGGAAACTTTACCAAGAACAACTGCCACGCCTACGAGACCGGGACGACCGTAACATTCAGCAACACTTACACGTCGACGGTATCTCAAGCGGACGCCGATGCGATTGCCTCCGCGAATTTCAATACTGACGGACAGGCGTATGCGAACTCGGCCGGAACATGCAATGCCAATACGGTTTATACGGCATCGCGCTCGGGGAACTTTACCCGTAATAACTGCGGGTCGGGATACACCGGCGGGACGGTATCGTTCTCGAAGTCTTATGACAGCTACGTATCGCAGGCCGACGCGGACGCTATCGCCAATGCGAATTTCGCGACCGACGGACAGAACTATGCCAACGGAGCGGGTAGCTGTAACATCGTTACCTATTCGGCGTATCGTTCCGGGACGTTTACAAAGAACGATTGTGGGGCCAACTATACCGGCTCGAACGTAGCGTTCAATCGTACCTATACATCGACTATCTCGCAGGCCGACGCCGATGCGAAAGCCAATACGTATTTCAACGCCGACGGTCAGGCATGGGCCAACGAACGCGGGACTTGCTCCTACGTTGCGCCGACGGTTTATACTGCCTACCGTTCCGGAAGTTTCACGAGGAACAATTGCGGGGCGAACTACGTCGGTGGCTCGGTCAACTACTCGAACTCCTATGAGTCGACGGTATCGCAGGCGAGCGCGGAGGCGATTGCCGACTCGCAGTTCTCGACGCAGGGGCAAGCCTATGCCAACGCGAACGCGACATGTACCTACGTTCCGCCGGTTATTTACTCGGCATACCGTTCGGGTTCGTTCACACGAAATAACTGCGCAACGGGCTTTATTGGAGGCACAGAGACCTACTCGAAGACATATACCTCGACGGTCTCTCAAGCCGATGCGGATGCTATCGCCAACGCGAACTTCAACGCCGACGGTCAAGCCTACATCAACGCCTACGGAACATGTACCGGAGGAAGCTATACGGTCAATCTATATGCGAAGCGTATGGCTACCGGTATCGCTTCAATATGGTACGGTATCAACAACGCGTCTTGTCCGAGCGGAGGGTCTTCAATCTCGACGTCGGGTGGCTTGAAATACGGCTTAAGTGTTCCGTATGGCTCGACGCTTTACGTGCAGATTCGGAACTCGAGCGACCAAGTCGTATTGTCTTGTACGCAGGAAGGCGCGGGCGCGTACTGCACATCGTTCGACGGATGTACGCATTCCTTCTACATTACGGGCAACCGCGACTTATCATTTAACGCAGACCCTTCTCAACCTTGTTAATCCTTTAAGTTATGTCTCAATCGACGATACAATACTTTGACTTTACGGCCTCGGTTACTTACGGAAACGTAGGCGACCCGAAGCCGTTGAACCCGAACATCGGAGACACGTTCATCACGACGGACACCGGAACGGAGGAGGGCAATATGCTCGAGTCCTTCGTCTTCGGCGGAACGCAATGGACGCAGTTACTCGAATACCCGGCCGACGGTCCTATGGGTCCGCAAGGTCCGCAGGGAGAGACCGGTCCGGCAGGTCCGACGGGTCCTCAAGGTCCGAAGGGCGACAAGGGAGACCAAGGCGAAATGGGTCCGCGCGGATATACCGGTCCGACGGGTCCAACGGGACCGATGGGTCCTACCGGCGAAATGGGTCCGCAGGGATTAACCGGCCCGCAAGGGAATACGGGACCAACGGGTCCGCAGGGCGAGCAAGGTATTCAGGGCTTAACAGGACCTACCGGACCGACAGGACCGCAGGGAGAGCAAGGGATTCAGGGATTAACGGGTCCTGCGGGACAACCGGCAGACGAAACGAACCTGGTTCACATTACGGGAGCAGAGACGATAACGGGAGCGAAGACATTCTCCGCGCCGTTGACGGTACAAGCCTTTCCAATTTGGGTCGGAGCGAACTCGGCGACGACGAACAACATTGCTATCGGTCAACAAACGCTTAGTGCGGTAACGTCCGGCGATGCGAGTACGGTCGTTGGACATCAGGCCGGTAAGGCATTAACGACGGGTTCGAACTTGACAGCGTTCGGCTTTGGTGCCGGCGGTGCTATGACGACCGGCGTCGATAACGTCGCTGTCGGTGTAGGCGCATTCGGTGCAGGCGCAACGGGGAGCAATAACGTCTTCGTTGGTTCTTGGGCCAATCAATATGGTACGGGCGTCTCCGGCAATACCGGTATCGGTCGCTCCGCGCTCGCTTACTCAACGGGAGCAAATAACACCGGACTCGGTATGTATGCCGGCGTTTTTACGACCTCGGGTCAATACAACACATACGTTGGGCATAGTGCCGGCTTTACCAATACGACCGGTTCCTATCAGGTCGCGGTCGGATACCAAACGCTTTACAACGCGACGGGGCAGAGCAATATCGGTATGGGATACCGCGCAGGCTATAACGTATCGACCGGTATTCAGAACGTCTTTATTGGTCATAACGCCGGCCTCGGTATCACGACGGGTAACTACAACACCGTTATCGGTTCCAACATTTCGGGCTTGGCTTCCGGCCTAACAAACGCGGTAGTTATCGGAGACTCGCAAGGGAACATTCGCTTGTTCGTACCGTCTACCGGAAACGTGCTTATTGCGACGACGACGGATGCGGGCTACAAGGTAGACGTCAACGGAACGGGCCGGATTCAAACCTCGTTGCTCGTTGGTAATACGTCGGCCTTGTCTGCTTCGGCGAAGTTCGAGATTCAGTCGACGACGTCCGGCTTCCTGCCTCCGCGTATGACGAGCGCACAGCGTACGGCGATTGCTTCCCCGGCGACGGGCTTAGTCGTTTATCAGACCGACGGAACGGAAGGACTTTACATTAAAACGGCGTCAGCGTGGAGAGCGTTGGCTATGGTATAACAATCAAAACAACCCTAATGATGCAGATAGCACCTACACAAATTTGGATTAACGGAACACAGCGTACGGCGACGCAGTTCGACCTACGTATCATTCACGACGATTTACAATCGAAGGCGACGCTCTATTTCGAATTGCTCGAAGATGGCGGAGCGAACGACGAAGGCGAGGCGTTGCCGGCGGTTATGCTCGCATCGGGTAACCTCGTTATCGAGGGCGACGACTACGTGAATTGGAGCGCGGAGGTAGACATCAACCTATGGGTGTACAATTGGGCGTTGGGCCTTTTGAATTTGACTGCAGTTTAAGACACAAAACAAGATTGACCTATGGCTAATATAGCAACGATAAATGGGAACGTACTTTCTGATAGCGCGGTCGACCTCGCTACCAAGGCGGACTTAGTAAATGGCGTCGTTCCGGCGAGTCAGTTGCCGGCGGGGCAAACCGGGCCTACGGGTCCTGCGGGTCCAACCGGACCTACGGGAGCAACGGGTCCGACGGGTCCGACCGGTCCTCAAGGATTGCAAGGCTTACAAGGGCCTGCGGGTCCGATAGGTCCGACAGGATTAACCGGTCCAACCGGTCCGGCAGGGTCGCCCGGTCCTACGGGTCCAACGGGTCCGGCAGGGTCGCCGGGAGCAACCGGTCCGACGGGTCCCTCCGGAACATCGAATGCGTATGCGACCGCCATGAATCAGTACGTAAACACCAATTCAGATGTACGATTAAAAAGTTTCTCGGTCGGCATGAATAACTCGACTTCCTATGGGTTCAGAATATTCGAACGAACCAAGGATGTCCCTGCATGGGAGTGGCATCAATTCGTCCAATTCCAAATAAAGCCGGGCTATGACATCAACATCGAAGTAAAATGGAAGGTAATTCATAACCGACTTGACGGCGATTGGCCTCAAATGATGTACTACGAAGGAGCAGTAGGATATGCCGGCAATTCCGGATGGTATTCAAATCGATGGAACTATCAATTGGCGGGGAACGGAAACGACTTAGGCAATAGGTCGGTATCATTCGACGCCGGATACCTAACGTTTTTGGCGAGTCCATACAATGTTACTCAACGGATACAAGTAGTCGTGGAGGCTGTTTGCTCGAATTGGGATGGCGTAAACGTTCTATACAACTAATCAATAACGACATGAACATCAAATACACAATCGAACCTAAGAGTAACGTCGTTGCGAAGTCGGAGGGAGGCAAATACTTAGTGATAAAAACGATTCTCTCAAACGTAATAGCGGAAGACGAAAATGGCAAGGTTAAGGTCATGGAGGACCTATTGACAATTTTGCCAAACCCGTCGAGCGACTACATCGCGTTCCCGGAAATCACAAAGGATACGATTATCAAATGGATTCTCGAGGTTGACACATTCAACTATGAAGCCGTAAAGACGTCCTTGGCAAAGGAGTTTGAACTTGAAGACGAAAGCCCGGTAATTGTCAATGGTAAACTCCCGTACGAATTATGACAACGAGCGTAGACCAAACGAACTACTATCAATTCGTGCCGGCATTTACCGAGCAGGAACTCGAATGGATAGTAAACCTTCAAGGACTCTATCCATTCGTTACGGCGACGACGGTTGGAAATTCGGATGAGCATGTACGTAAGTCGAGCATCAAATGGATTCACGACGACGAGCGGTCCGGGTGGGTGTACAACCGCATCAATGAAATGGTAGCGGAGGCCAACGATAAGCTATGGCAGTTCGACATCGCCGGACGTTTCGACTCGATTCAATATACGGAGTACTACGAAGGAGGAGGCCATTACGATTGGCACATCGACATCGGTCCCGCTCCGATTAACCACCGCAAAATCAGCGTAACGATTCAGTTATCGGAGGCGCAGGAGTACGAAGGCGGGGACTTTGAAATATGGACCGGTGGCGACTTTAAGAAGGTCGACAAAGCCAAGGGAACGGCCATCCTATTTCCAAGTTACCTAATGCACCGCGTTACTCCGGTAACAAAAGGGACGCGGAAATCACTCGTCCTTTGGGTCGGCGGACAACCGTTTAAATGACATTTTTAATTACGAATACATGGAAGAACAACTACACAACGAACCGGAGCAAAGCGGTATCCTGCCAAAGATTAAATTCTCTGAATTTGTGCAACATCCCGTAACGGCGATGCTCATTATTGCGCTCTTTGCGCTCGGGTATCTTTTCGTCGATAACCGCGTGATGTACTCGACGCAAATTTCGAAGCAGTCGGCGCGCATTGAATTGCTCGAAGCGAAGGTCGACGACCTTACGAACAAATTGCGCCGGAGCGATTCGCTTCTGTCGGCAACGTCCTCAAAGATTATGGTCTTACAACAACTCGGAAAAATCAAATGAAAAAGCTAGTCCTCCTGATTATCCTTTTGCCTTTTTACTCCTGCACGACATCCGTCGCCGAGAAGGGCATTATCGCTCGCATAGAGACACATTTTAGATTCTTTGGCAAAAGCCACGACTCGGACCGCGTTATCGAACGCTTTGCGAAGACGGAACGCGAGGCGATACGAGCGACGCAGAAGGTCGACTCGACACTCGAGGTAAAAGTCGAAGCGACGGCCTACAAGATTCAGATACTTAAGGCGCGCATCCGCGAGTTATCGAAGGAGAACGAGGACCTCAAGACGCGGGTATTCGACCTAGAAACCATCGCCGAGAATTGCGACAACGTCATTGACCTGCGCAAGCCCTCCGACAGCATACACATTCAATCTATGAAACCGCTCTATGGCAAACGATAATTCTAAAATATACCTTGTATTAGTGTCGGCTATCTTACTACTTACGCTTCTGCTTTTGCGGGATTGTGGAGGAAAGTCGAATGTATCGGAGGCAACCGTTTGGGTTGACGGGAAGGCTTACGAAAAAGTAAGCAGTAAGACCGACACTATTTACAAGGACACAACGATTGTCAAATACCGCGCAGGGCGGACGATAATTCGCGACACGACTATTTACGTGCCTACGCCTATGAACGTCGATACAGCGTCGATTCTGAAAGCCTACTATGCCCGGAACGTCTACTCCGATACCTTGCGATTGGATTCGCTCGGCTATGTCGCGGTACGGGACACCATTTCACGCAATACGGTTATCGGTCGGAGGTATTCGGCAAGCCTCCGGGAGCGGACGGTCAGAGAGACAACCATTGTCAAAGAACCGCGACGCGGGAGTCTATGGTTCGGGGCCGGATTTGCTTCGAATGTAACGACGGACGCCTCCCTTATGTACGCCTCGAAAAACGATTGGGGCCTACTGCTCGGCGTTACGCTCGACGGCAAGCAGGTATATTATCGGACCGGCTTTTTTTACCGCTTACTGAAATAGTGAAAAATTGCTAAATTAATTTTTAGCATTGAAATAGTTTTTTGCTACATTTGAGGTATGAACCTTAAGAAATCAAAAGACATCTTGAAATACGTCGTACAAAAGGAGTTCTTTCCCAAGTATGCTCCGGACGTAAAATGTTGGATATTCAAATCTCGTGGCAAGGATGCGCGCGGATTGCCCCAAGAATTTTCCGACGAGGAACTACAACTTATTATTGAGGGACTCAATAAAATGACGGCGGAGTTAACGGCTAAGTATGGCAAAAAGGCGGAGGCGCAGAAGCCGGTCGAGATGCCTAAGAAAACAACCAAACTTCCCGAACGGGGGGCGCGTGTGTTAAAGATGAATTAAACAACCGTCGGAACGCCCTATTTATGGGGGTAGTTCAAGTCCCAGCCGGATCACTGACACTCTCTCAAAAGCCCCACTAAAATGGGGCTTTTTCTTTGCCCCTACTGTATTTCAGCCGATTTTCGCTCTCGGTACTTTGTAGTCATTTTCGGTACTATTAACCCCTATTTGCGTTAAACGTGCGTCAACCGATGTGTTAAACTTCTTACTTTAGCGGAAATCGTGTGTTAAACTCCATGAAAGTCTCTATCAAAGCGGTTCTGTGGACCTATAAGAAATCGAAGACCGATACCTACCCAATCAAGATTTGCGTTCGACTCAACCGGAAGGCTACGTATATCCATACCGGTTACTTTGTGCGCGAGCAGGATTGGAGAAACGACATGGTCGTCAACCTTCCGAATGCCAATCTTATCAACGCGAACATACGGTTACGCTTAAACGAAATTGAGCGGACCGTTCTCGAGAAACAGGTACGCGGGCAGTCGATAACCCGGAAGTCAATTATGCTCGTCGACGATACGAACTTCTATACGTTTGCGCGCAAGGTCCGCAAGGACGAGAAGGAACTCACGCGACTTATCAATTTTGCCAACAGCGACATCATGCTCTCGGACATCAACGTTAATTTCCTTCGGAACTACGAACGGCATGAGCGGGAGCGGGGCATGGCGCAGAACACTATCAATACGTCCTTCAAATACCTCCGGCGGATATTAAACCAAGCCGTCCTCGAGGGTCTTATTCCCAAGAGTCCGCTCGAGAGTTATCAGATGCCTAAGTACGTACAGAGCGACCGGGTATATCTCAACGAAGACGAGCTTGCCAAGATGAACAAAATTGTCCCGAAGGTCGACGGTGTTCAGGCCATGGTACTCGACTACTTTTTGCTCGGCTGTTATTCGGGGCTACGACATTCGGATTGGGTCCGCTTCGACAAGGAGAAAATGGTTCACAACGGAGTCCTTCGCCTCCGCGCAAAAAAGAACAAGACCTGGGTAACGCTCCCCATTGGCAAGAGTCTATCGGTCATCATTAATCGAATTGAAGGAAAAATTTTATCGAACCAAAAGAGCAACGTCTATTTGAAATCGCTCGCCTCTATGGCCGGCGTAAAGAAGGCGATAACCTGCCATTCAGCGCGACATACATTCGGATACTTATGCGCGTCTAATGGTTTACCCAAGCAGGTCACGGCCGAATTAATGGGGATTAACATTAAGACCGTAGAAGTCTATTATCATTTGGAAGGAAGCGATATAATGAAGCAAGCCTCCGCGCTCCTAAAACTTTAAACATAGCGTATTTGATACATATATTTTTTCTACATTCGGCGACCAAAAACTAGAACTAACATGTATGGGAAACCGAAAAAAGAAAAAACCGCGACCTAAGCCTCCGATTGTAATTCGGCTATCAGTTTTGAGACAAGGTGGTCGTATGCTTTCTCCGCAATTGTATTTATCTCTACCATCGATTTGCCTGTCTTAAAGGCAAGGAGTTCGATTAACAATTGCTTGTTGACGTTTACCTGCGCTTCTATCCGAATGATTCGTTCCGCGAGTAACTGCTCATAGTTTTTAACCTCAACATTTCCGTCGTCTGCAAAGTCGGAGATTTTGAGGTTAAATGCTTTTTGGAACTTATTGACGAACTCCTCGCTTGGTTCAATTTTCCCGCTTACATATCCGCTAATGGTCGACTTGTTATAGCCGGTCGCGTCAGAGATGTCCTTGTCTTTGGTTATCAGTCCTTTGCCGTATAGGTACTTAACGGCATTGACCAAAAGTTTTGATTTCATTCGAATTTTGTTTTGGAAGTACTAAAACTTTCAGTACTCTTGCTGTAAAATACGACAGATTGTGAATATCGAAAAACATTTGTTGCAAATCCACGAGACCTTAACGGAAATCACCACCGCATTAAAATTACGCCTACCCGAGAAGGACCTTTTCTCTTATTCGGAGGCGATGGTTTACCTCGATAGAAAGCGGTCTTGGATACAACGGCGACTAGTAAACGAAGTCGTCCCAAACCTAGATGCAGTACTCGTTAAGGACGTCGATTGGCTTCGCCGGGGAAACAAAATTTACTTTAAGAAATCAAGCCTCGATAGACTCCTCCTCGCTATACAGAATTAGGTCCATGAATAACCCAAATCCAACGATGAACAAACTCGTTTTTGATTTCAGATAGGTCGGGGTGTTTCTACACCCTGTTTCTTTTTTCGAAAAAAACATTAACAGAACTTTGTTTGCTAAATTATAATTTAGTAATTTAGGAGCATCAATTAATCAAAAGCGTCAGAACATGCAAAATCTCTTTAAAGCGTTGTCGGACTTTCAGCAGGAATGTCCGCCTATCCACGAAGGGAGCGACACGAAACACTATTCGTACGCCTCTCTCACAGACATTCTCGAGGTCATTAACCCAATCCTCAAGAAACACAAACTCGGGTTTACACAGCCTATCAACGGCAACATTATCAAAACCATTTTATTCCACGAGTCCGGCGAAATGCTCGAGTCGGAAATCGAAGTCCCGACCGGCGTTCAGCTACAAGGAATGAACCACTTTCAGGTAATGGGTTCGGCGATAACGTACTTGCGTCGTTACGCGCTATCGAGTATGCTCGGAATCGTTACCGACAAGGACGTCGACGCCAACGGCAAGCAGACTTCCGGAGGGCAAGCCAAACAGCAAGCACCGGCCTTCGACTACAAGGTATGGAAGGATACCCTCGACGGACTTGCGACCAAGGCCGAAGTCGTTGCGCTCTACAAGGCTAACTCCGCCGTCGTCGATGCCAACATCGAACTCAAGAAATTATTTACCGTTCGTCAGGAACAAATTAAAGCCGGCAAATAATGGAAGCGACCGAACAACAATGGCGGGTACAGCGCAAGGCGCGATTTACCGCATCACAGATTTACAAGCTATTCTCCGAACCGCGCAGTAAGGCCGACAAGGAGGCCGGGCTTCTATCGGAGACGGCGAAGGGATACATCGTCGAGGTAGCCATGGAACAATTAACCGGCTACCGGAAAATCGTCAAGGCCGAGGCTATGGACCACGGTATCGAACACGAGGAGGAGGCATTCGAGGTCTTCAAATCGATGTCCGGTTTGGACTTCGACTTTACGGGCAAGACGTTCTTTTCCTTGGGCGACAATTCCGGGGCTTCTCCGGACGGCGTTCTCTACGATGGCATCGACGTTGAGGCGGTAGCCGACGTCAAATGTCCCTTCGGACCTATCGGTTTCTACAACCAAAAAATGATGATGCTCGAGGACAAGGGACTTCAAGGAGTTCCGGCCGAGTATTTCTATCAGATGCAGTTACAGATGCTCTCAACGGGCGCGCAACGTGGCTACCTCGTTCGATACCTCGCCGACCGGCAGGCCGACAAATTCGGCAATAGCTACGAGTACGGGTTGCCACTCGAGCATCGAATCTTTTGGAAGGAAATCACAGCCGACCCAAGCGTACACGACCAAATACTCGCCAAGATTGCGATGGCAGAAGCGTACAAGAATAAAGTAATCGAACAATTTTTAAGAACACAATCAATCAATTAATCAAAGCAATTATGGACAAGTTAGTAAGCATCAGAATCGACCTAGACAAAGTAGACAACGCGCGTATTTACCAAGGCGCAAAAGGTCGCTACCTAGACATTGTCGGCGTCTTAACGGAGACCTCGGACCAATACCAAAATAACGGATTTGTTACTCAACAGATAACGAAGGAGGAGAGACAGCAGGGCGTGAAGATGCCGGTACTCGGGAACTTCAAGAAACTCGCGGACCTACAACCGAAGGGGTTCGCTCCGAACGCGCCGAGCGTACCGCAGACGCCTCAAGCACCGGCAAGACCGGCCGGCGTTCCGGTAGGCGCACAGACGCCCGCACCCGCTCCAATAGGAGGAGACGACGACCTACCATTCTAAGTTCAACAGCCCCTTGCAAGAGGGGCTTTACTCTTTATTCTCATGGAAACCTTAATCGACAACCAATCCGAAGCGTGGGCAAAGTTCGAACGCTTCGACCACCTGAACCCGACTATCTATGCCAACTTTAAACGCGTTGCCAATACGGCTATCGCTCGAGGGCATAAACGCCTCTCGGTCGAGTTAATCATTAACCAATTACGTTGGGAGTCTCCCGTAGGAACGAACGCCGACACGTACAAAATTCCCAATTGGATTAAGCCCTTCTACGCCCGCAAGTATATGCGTGAATACCCGCATTACGCCGGATTTTTTACCATTCGAAAAAGTATTGCCGATGCCCTATGATAAAGCGAGAATCCATTAATGACATGATAATCCGGGTCTGCGCCGAGCATTACAAGGCCACCGTCGAGGACGTCCGGAGCGACAGCCGGTCCTATCAGCATGGGGCGGTCCAGGCGCGCTTTATGGTCTGTTGGATTTTACGCCGGCATTACCAATTGACGTACGAGCAGATTGCCAAGCAACTCAAGCGAGGGGACCATACAACGGTACTCTATGCAGTCCGTAAAATGGACGACTTCTTTAGCGTCTATGCGGACCTCCGGGCGGACCGGGAGGCCATCATGCAACGGCTCAATATAAAAACTTTGTTCGATTAGTTTGCTAAATTAAAATTTAGTAGCTAAGTTTAAGGACAGAATCCGAACAGGACGCGGTGAGAGGCATCCGGTTCGTTTTTAATCGGTTTCGTAAAACCATCCCGCTAGTAACTCTCACGACTAGCGGGTTTTTTTTCGCTCCAACTATGACAAACGACGAAATACCTAAGCCCCAACAACCGGAGACGTCTATGGGCGCGTACGCCGTCCTGACGACCGAAATTCTCCTAGCCTCCGACATTACCGACGGGCAGAAGATTTTGCTCGGTCTCATTACCGGGTTGACACGCAATACCGGCTTCTGCTACGCCTCCAACGAGTACCTCGCCAAACACCTCGGGAAATCAGCCGGCGCAGTAAGCAATTCAATCTCTGACCTAGTCGACAAGAACTACCTAATCCGCTATGTTCAGCGCGACGAACGCAAGGTCGTTGTCTCCCGCGCACTCGCCGTAAGGACCATGTCCAAGCAGGCGATAAACCTCATTAACCCTACCCACCAAATAGTGGGGACCCCTCCCCATCAAATGATGGATACCTCCCCATCAAATAGTGGAATAGAATATACTCTTAATAATACTCTAGTTAATAATACTCTAAAGACTAATAAAAAGAATAATAAACTAAACATTAATAGCGAAAATTCCATTTTCGCGGAGAGCGACCGTCAAGAGTTCGAGCGTTTTTACAATCTCTACGACAAGAAGGTATCAAAGGACGACGCCATTAAGGCTTGGAAAAAATTAAAGCGGTCCGACATCGAGGCCATTTTCGCAAACGTTCAGGCGTACGTCGCATCGACTCCCGAAAAACAATATCGCCCGAACCCGGCCTCATACCTCAACGGTCGCAAATGGCTCGACGAAATCATTACGCGCCCTACAACGAACGCATTCGGCAAAACCATTACGAACATTAAACCCGACTACAATAAGGGCCTAGACGACAACTTTCTCGTTCAGGCAATCACTCCACGAAGACGACCAACCGGAGACTCCAATTGGAACCCGGACGTCATTAACTAATTCCTCCCATGATAACGATTTACGAAAACATCTTTTCCAAAACCCCGCACTACAAAACCGTAGAGCATGCACTCGGCCGGATACGTAATGGCTCGAGCAAAGACAAAATTCTCGCGCTCCGGGCGCAGACGAATACGGCAACGGCCAATACGCTCAAAGCACAACTTCCCTCGGTATGTTTCTCCGGGACATTCACAGAGCGCAAGGACGACGCGCTCGTCGAGCATTCGGGCTTCATCGTCCTAGACTTCGACAAGGTTTTCAACCCGGCATCGTACAAGGAGATTATCGCCCAAGACAAGCACACCTACGCTTGTTGGATTAGCCCTTCGGGAAACGGCGTCAAGGCACTCGTTCGCATCGCCGACCCATCGAAGCATAAGGAACATTTCCAATCGCTCCTCGAGTACTACCCGGACCTCGACAAATCCGGTATCAACGTTTCCCGGGTATGCTACGAGTCCTACGACCCGGACATCTACATCAACACCGACGCGGAGGTCTACACGACCATTAAGTCCTACAAGCTCGAGGACGTCCGCATCGAGAACAACTTCTCGGACAACGAGATTTTCCTCAACCTCATAAAATGGATGGACAATAAGGGCGACGTCTTCATGACGGGCCAACGCAACATCTACATCTTCAAACTCGCCGGGGCTTGTTGCCGGTACGGGATGCCTCAAGCCGTCGCGGAGGCGGAGGTCCGCAACTACTTCAACTATGGCAACGACTTCTCGGTCAAGGAAGCGATGCAGGCCGTACGCTCGGGCTACAAGAAAAACATTACCGAGTTCGGGACCGCCAAGTTCGAGAACGAACGCCTTATGACGACCTCGACCAATACGGAGGTCCCAATCTCGATTGCGGACGACGAGACCTCGGACCGCATCGGGGAAATCCTATACGCCAACGACGTACTCGACAAAATCTATGACGTCTACAAGAACGGATACCCAAAACTCAACGGGGTCAATACGCCGGAACTCGACGAACTATTCAAGCTAATGGAGGGCGAGATAACACTCCTCTCGGGGTTTGCCAACTACGGGAAGTCAACGTTCCTCATGTGGTACTTAACCATGCGAAGCCTAATGTACGACGATAAGTGGTGCTTGTACGTACCGGAGTCCGGCCGGGAGCGGTTTTACATCGACATCGCGAGCATCTACATCGGCCATTACGTACCACGTTCCGGGACCGTCCTAGACGAGTACAATAACCCGGTCGTTGACGAGCAACTTATGTTCGAAGCGACTCGATGGATAAACGACCACTTTTACATCGTTCATCTCAAGGACGCGATGCCCACCCCGCAGAATATCCTCGCGGTCTTCCTTAAGACGATTATCAAGCACAAGGTTACGGGCTGTATCGTCGACCCATTTAACCAAATGGACAACGACTACGGCAAACATGGCGGACGCTCCGACAAATACCTCGAGGCGACGCTCTCGCTGTTCAGCCGGTTTACGATTGACAACAACATATTTTTCATCATCGTTGCGCACCCTACAAAGACGCAAAAAGGTCCCGACGGAAACTTTCCTTGCCCGGAGTACTACGACATCGCTGACGGGGCTATGTGGGCCAACAAAATGGACAATATCCTCATCTACCATAGACCGCTCCGGCAGACGCAACCTAACGACCCGCTATGTGAACTTCACGCCAAGAAAATCCGCAAGCAACATACCGTCGGCAAACTCGGGTACGTAACCTTCCACCATAACCGCCGGACCAACCGGTTCCACTTCGAGCAAGGGACGCAGTTCATCGACCCCATGCAACAAGTACTAGACTCCATCGGATAATGCAAGAGAACTATCAGAAAGCAATCAAATGGGCGGAGGCATACCTCGCAGAACGCGAGACCTCCGTCTTCGAAATCCGCAAGGGTGTCGTCTCCAACGACCTGCATGAAACGCTCCGGGTCTGCATCATGCGCCTCCGCGAAAGTCCCTGCGCCATGGAACGCGGGGCCAGGTTCCGGGACATTAAGGATGTCAAGGACAAAATAATGGTCTTCAAGTAGTTACATAGTGGATTTTGAAAAAAAACATTAATAATTTGTTGCTAAATTAAAATTTAGCTATTAGGTTTACGGAACAATACGGAATAGTCCGGAAAACTCTACAAAACAAAAACAAAATGACACTAGTAAGATTCATTAACACAAAACAAAGACTCGTTCAAGCCAACGTCGTAAACGACTCCGACAAAGACAAATTATTCAATTACATGTTCAACGAATGGAAGCGCGAGACCTGCTCGACATCGTTCGAAAATTGGGCAGACGAACTTAACACTTGCGGAGACTACGACGACGAGGATTGCGAGTTCACACGAGAGGACGCCATCGACAACTTCCGCTCTATGTTCGGTCCGACGTTCAACGTAGGCACGAGACACGCCGACATCAACAATTATTTCGCACTCCAAATTGCAAGCGCAGAATAATTACGGCCATGAAAAAGTACACCCCGACCCAATTCGTTTATCAGGTATCAGAATACACGATAGCATACAAGTCTCTTTCCAAGGACGTCAAAATCATTCGTTCATCCGACGACGCGCGCAACATTATCGCGCCATATTTCGAGGAGTTCGCCGGTATCAAGGAAGCGTTCTACGCCATATACCTCAACCGCAACAACCGCGTTATCGGTATCCATAAATGCTCGGAGGGAAGCGTTACCGGTTGCATCGTCGACCCGCGCATTATCGTTAAGCCGGCCATCGAATTGCTCGCCTCCGGCATTATCCTCGTCCATAACCACCCGAGCGGAAATCTCAAGCCCTCGGAAGCGGACCGGAGCATTACGCAGAAGGTCAAGGAAGGCGCAAAGCATTTCGACATCAACATCTTCGACCACCTTATCCTAACAGAAGACAGCTACCTATCATTCGCAGACGAAGGTCTTCTATAACACAATACAGTTATGCCATACATCGAACACGAAATTTCAGTACGGGAGTTCCTCGACGAATGCGACCCGCACGACCTCGCCAAAATTGTCAAGCACCTACGCGAACAGAAGCTATTGACCAATCGCGAGTCCATGGCCGACTACTTCGACGACGCGACATCCGCGCCAAGCCTATCGGTCGCGCAGAGCGAGGTCTATGAAGCCCTCCGGACAATTGCCCGCAATACGCTACTGCTTAGCGCAGAGGAAGAACAAAACATCATATCCATATCCAACCGTTTTTAACATGCACCAAGAACCCAAATTTACCCTCAATCGTCGCCACACCTTTAGCGTAGTCGCAAGATGCTCGGAGACCAAAGAAATCGTAGCCAAAGTCTACGGAGACTCCATCGGAAATATGGACACGCTCAAAAAGAAAATCACGATGAAGATGCCATCGAATAGCAACGTAAAGCGCATCGACCTCGACATCGAAAACATCACGCTCGGAACGACTCGAGCATTATCGTACAACGTAAACCGCAACTAGCCATGAAAGCTATCTTAATCAACGCCTTCACACGAAAAATATCCTACGTACAAGTGGAGGAGGGCGACAACGAACTGCAGTCAATTTACGAACACCTCGAATGCAACTACATCGAAGCACCGCATCGCCTCGAGAACGACGACATCGTATTCGTCGACGAGGAGGGCATGCTCAAGGAATGCAATCATTTCTTCTACATCCTCGGCGCACCACAGCCTTATGCCGGGTCCGGCCTTATCCTCGGAGACGCAGGCATGGGCGAGTCAGGAGACGCGGAGTCAGAACTCGAGGAAATCAAGTCGCGCGTCAAGTTCCTATCACTATCACAAGCAATCAACTTTACCGAATATCAGCTATGAGCAACATCATTGAAAAAACAGAAAAGGTCGTAGGCATTTACTACGTCATTGGATACGGGTCGGACTGCGACGGGTTATCCGCTTACTCCTGCGTCCCATTCGTCAGCGAGGACCAAGCCCTCAAATACTGCGACAACGAAAACGCATGGTCGGACGGAGTTCAATACAGAGTCGTAACAAACATGGTCGAGGTCGCCGACTATTGCCACGGTTGGCTTCGCGAGATACCATTCGCTCGTCGCACATTTAAAGCCGAAGCCGATGAATAGCCCGCTATCCTTCAACGAATGGACCGAGTACGTACAATTCGGTACCAAGTATGAACCGACTCCGGAGTCGACTAGGTTCATCGAAAAATACATCGACGGCCAAGCCATTATGCTCGCCGGCGGAACACAGAAACAAGAGCAGGTAATCGCCGACCATAACCCGACGATTGCTCGACGTATCGAAATCAAACTAAACGCATTTTTAGCCCGCATCAAGAAATGACACGATTCAAGCACCAACAATTCGCTATCACGATGGCCTCCGCGCTCGCAGGGCTTGCGATACTACTCATAGCGATACGAAACTACTCGGGAGCAAAGAAAGTCCCGCAAATCGAACGCAACGAGGTCAAGACGGAAATCCATACCGTCGACAAAGACGCATACGCTACCGCCAACTACATCGGGGCTATCACTCCGGCAGATACCATAGACACACTACCATGGCCCAACTAACGCAAAAGCAGGTCGGCGAACTCTACACGTATTTCGCCCTCCTCGAGAACCTTCACGACTTTATCGACCTCTCATGGTCGTCGCATCCGGTCAACCGTCAAATCGTCAAGCATAAGACAGCCGACCTCAAGATGCTCATAGGAACGCAGGTCAACAAAGTATTCCGGGAGCAAGGCGAAGACATCGGGGAAGCCCTCGACCAATATCAGGAGGCGTCCACCATGATGCTCTACTATTTCAAGCAGTCCTACCGCATACAGCAACTCCTTGACGACAAACAACAACAACGCCTACAATCCGAAATGGACCGCCTATTCCGCAAGTATGGCATAAACGAAAAAACAGAAAACCAATAAAACCCCATATCAATGTCAGAAATCCTTTTAACCCCATCCGTCGAGGTCCTACAAAACTCCGGTCTCGAAATCCAAACCCGCGAAGCTATCGAACGTCAGATGCTCCCGTTCCTCGACCAGGCGAATGAATGGCGCGAGAAAGCGGAGGCACTCGTCGTAACGAACGAGACGCAAATCGACCTCATGAAACAGGCTCGGGAAGCCCGTCTTGCGCTCCGCTCCATTCGCATCGAGGCCGACAAGGTCCGCAAGAACCTCAAGGAAGACTCCCTTCGTTATGGCAAGGCCGTTCAATCGGTTTACAACTTAATCGAGGAGAACATTACGCCTATCGAGAAGCACCTCGAGGAGCAGGAGAAATTCGTAGAAATCCAAGAGCGCAAGAAGATGCTCGCATTACTCGAGGAACGTCAGGCGACCGTTAACGCATCGGGTCTCCGCGAGTTCATCCCGGACGCCTTTTACACGACGCTCGGAGCGATTGGCGAGGAAGACTTCAAAAGCCTTATGGAAGGGGCGACGCTTAAGTTCAAGGCCAAAGTCGAAGCCGACAAAATCGCCAAGCAGAAAGCCGAAAAAGAAGCCGAGGAGCGCGAACTCCTTCGCAAGGAGAATGAACGCCTCCGCGCGCAAGCGGACATCCTACGCAGGCAACAACAAGCGAGCGCACCCGCTCCGGTTCAAGCACCCAACGCACCGGTCTTACCGGTCATTCCCAAGAAGCACGACGACAAACGCTCGCTCCTCGAGTTCGCCGACTACATCGACATACTATGGGACTGCCGGTTGGAAAGCGAACAGGCCAAGAAAATCGCCGACAACGCCTACGGACTCCTTGCCAAAGTTTCCAAGTACATCCGCGACAACGCCGAAGCCCTTTAATCTCCAAACCAATATCCGACATGAACATTAACAGCATCGAAAAAGGCGAACACGTATTTGACATCAACCACGGATGGGGAATTGTCAATAACATTTACGTCTACAAGTTTCAACTCAAAAAGGTATCTGTTACTTTTACATCGGGGTCGACCTTCGACTACGACGCAAACGGACGGCTATACGTACATCAATTTCAGCCGACTATTTCCTACCACGAATACAAAGCGACCCCACCGACCGAGTACCGCGTAGGCAAACGTGTTTACGACATCAACTACGGTTGGGGAGAAATCACCGAGGTATCGACAGCCAAACGCAATAAGACTCCGGTCCGCGTTCGCTACGACGAACACAACGTTGGCTATTCGCTCGAAGGCAAACGCTTCGCCTTCCAATACGCGCCGTCGCTATCCTCCCGAGAGTACCACATAGAAGACAGAAACTTTTTAGACACCCTTATTCCTTTAACCCACATGGAAGCACCTATCGACGACGCCGGCAAGAACCCGGAACCGGTTACACCAAAAACATTCGGAAGCCCCGCACCCTCGAGCGCGGGAGAACACTCGAGACACGATAAACTTGTCGACTCCATTATCGCGATAACCATCGGAGGCTTGTTCATCCTTTTATGGTACGCCGTATTCAAGTAAGTTTTGTTAAGTAGAGGAGAGTGAGTAAATGGCGGGGCTTATGGCCTCGCCAATTTATAGCTTTGCCAAACGTCCAAACCTATGACACAAATTATCCGGGGGGTATGCCCCTCCAAGAGTAACTCCTACAAGATTATCACGCTCTACAAGAACGGCAAGCCGTACTCCTCCCTCGGGAAGACGGACAAGCTACGGGACTACGAGAAGTCGTTCTATTTACAATGCTCGAAATACCGGAATGCGCGCATAACCGGCCTGTTCGAATTTCACATCGACGTCTTCTATCCGTCCCAACGCGCGGACATCGACAATGCCCTAAAGATTGTCCTAGACTGCCTCCAACACGACTACGTTAATGCCATTAAGGACGACCGGAATTGCGTCGGTATAACGGCCCGCAAATTCGTCGATAAAGCAGACCCAAGAATTGAATTTACCATAAAACCCATCGGAACCCATGTTTGACAAAATCATTAAACTCGAAGCATCTACACCCGAGTCAGCCCTTAATCAAATCGTCCTCGACCAAAACCTCGCGGGCTTTCAACTCAACCACCTCGCCATGACAATCGACTTCATCATTCTCGGCTTTTCTCCGCTCTCCTTACAGCCATAGTGAATAACTACTAAATTATAATTTAGTGATTTATGGTAAATTTGTAAAGCATTAAACGAACCTATCAGACCCCTAAAAATGACCGCAGAACAAGTTCAATTTGTCATCGAAAATAGCCGGTGGATATTCGCTAAAACCTACGCGAATACAGCACCACACGAATACACGCTTTTACAGGACGCCGACAAGGATACCTTCGACGCCTTCGTAAAGCACATCAACTCAAACCTCGTCAAGGAACCCTTCTACCGGACCTGGTTCTACTACTGCTACATCGGGGAGTATAAGTATTGGACAATGGAGAAAGTCGGCGAGCAATGTACGCTTATCAACCGCGCCAAGATAGAGAACGTTTATATCAGCTAGGACCGTAGACCCTATGAAAAAGACCTTTGTAATTATTTCCGTATCCGATAGGGTGGAGGACCTCAACGGTCTTCTCGCTTCTATCCGCTCCTTCCATAAGTTCGACGACTTTAGCATTTCCGTTCTCTACCAAGACTACCTCGGGAACAGCGAAAAGATTTACGACCATTTTATCAATAACCTATACATCTATCCGGAGAAAATGGGATGCCATGGCGCGCGCGTTCAATTACTCCGACACCTCGAGAAGTTCGACTACGACATCTTCGTGAACCTTGACGACGATATGGAGTTGACGCGATATACCGACTATTTCCTTCCCATACGTAAGATTGCGAGCGAACCCGGTACGGGCTTCATCTTAACGAATTGGGCCAAGACCTACGACCTCCTAATGGCAAAAGTCCCGAAGATGCGCGACGAGTTTAAGAAACAGACCCTCGTTTATAACGGCGGAGGCATGGTCTACGGGAAGCGCGTCGCATCGCTTATGTCGAAGCTACCTATCGTCAAGACGGCCTTCGATAATGCTTGGGCCATGACGGCCTACGTCAACGGATATACGAACTACCGCTTCATGGGGTCGCTCGCCGTTCATCGGGTATGCGGACGCGGAGGCATGCAACTCTTTATGGCCGAGAACCCGGCCGACCTCATGTGTGAGGACCTTATCGACTTTAAGCGGTCCAAGAAACAGCGAGGCAACGGCTTCGACTACCTCATTCCGCTCGACGCCGACATTAACCAAAAGGCGCACTGCCTCCACAATCTCAATAAGAAACGATAGCAACCCAAAAATCCAATAGTTATGAAATTGAACCTAAACTTTGCTGTGAAGGACCTCGACGGTAATGCCATACCGGGAGCGAACGCCGGAAAGATAATCGCGCAGAACCTCGTTAACTCAACGAAGGGCGACGCCCTCAAGTATTTCGGTTGGGCCATGAAACTCAACGCCGGCGAAGCCATCGACATCGACCGGGCGGACCAAGAAACGTTCCGCTCCTTCGTAGAAAACCACGAGACGCTTCCAATCCTTACAAAGGCGCAGGTAATCGAAGCCATTATCAATACGAACGTTACTCTCTCCCGCTAATGGCCGAACAGATATACTACACCAAGGACAACGTCCTCGAGGCCGGACTTAAGCGCATCAACCGTATTTTCGACGAGTTCGATAATGTCGTCGTCGGCTTTAGCGGAGGCAAGGATTCGGCGGTTACATTCAACCTCGCGATGCAGGTCGCTACCGAACGCGGGCGTCTACCCCTAGCCGTTATGTTCGTCGACCAAGAGGCCGAATGGCAAGCGACTATCGACTACGTCAAGACGATTATGTATCGCCCGGACGTAAAGCCGTATTGGATTCAGGCCCCGTTCAAAATTACGAACTCGACATCCTCCGAAAAGGACTACCTCATGGCATGGGGAGAGGGCGAAGAATGGATGCGCGAGAAGGACCCAATCGCGATACACGAGAACCTATACAACACATCGAAGGGAACATCCCACCTCGATGAGTTCTACTCGTTTTTCCCGAAATTCTTTGCGCACATGTTCAAGGGCCAAAAGTCGGCCTACCTCTCCGGTGTACGTGCCGAGGAGTCTCCGAACCGTCGTATGGCATTAACCTCCGCGTTAACCTACAAGGACATAACCTGGGGCAAGATACTCGACAAGCGACACGACCATTATACGTTCTACCCGCTTTACGATTGGTCCTATACCGACATTTGGAAGGCGATTCACGAACACGGTTGGGAGTACTGCAAGGTCTATGACCTAATGTATCAGTACGGGTACTCCGTTCAGGATATGCGCGTCTCCAATCTTCATCACGAAACCGCCGTCAAGCATTTATTTTTCCTTCAAGAAATCGAACTCGACACGTACAACCGACTAACGAAACGCCTTAAGGGCATTGCGACAGCGAACAAAATCGGGGACGACGACTTCTTTGTCAAGAAGCTACCATTCATGTTCGCAGATTGGAAGGAATACCGCGACTTCCTCCTCGAGAAACTCGTCGTCGAGGAGCATCGCGAAACGTTCGCCAAGAAATTCGCGGACCTCGATGCCAAGTACGGCGAAATGCAGAAGAAAGGACTCGACATCCTTCACAAGGTCTGCGTTCAGTCTATTATCATTAACGACTTCGGATTCGTTAAGCTATCGAATTGGGAGACGCAACCCTCCGTCAATTCGTGGAGGCGATGGAAGCGAGGCGACAAAATCGACGAAACATTATCAAACCCATATATCCGTTAACCCATGAAAAATTTAAAGGACGTCATCGACGTCATTACCGAGGGCTTCAATTCCGCAGAGGACAAGAACCGGTTCATCTACGAACTCCGGGAACACCTCCATGAACTATCGCCACTTAATGCACAGCCTATCGACAACGTGAAATGGGTTCCCGTCGATAAGGTAACGGCCAACGACTACAACCCGAACTCCGTAGCGCGTACCGAGATGAAATTGCTTCATACCTCGATTATGCACGACGGATATACGCAACCGGTCGTAACCATTTACGATAAGGAGAAGGATATGTACGTCATTATCGACGGCTTCCACCGCTACCTTACCTGCAAGTCAAACGCCGACGTCCGGGACAGGAACCAAGGATTCCTTCCGATTGTTGTCCTTAAGAAATCCATTAACGACCGTATGGCATCGACCGTACGTCATAACCGGGCGAGAGGGAAACACGCCGTAACCGGTATGTCGTCCATGGTATTCTCTATGCTCGAGAACGGATGGGAGGACGCTCAAATCTGCAACGAACTCGGTATGGAACCCGAGGAACTCATTCGCCTTAAGCACATCACCGGATTCTCCAAGTTATTCGAGAATACCGAGTACAAAAAGGCATGGGAGACCGAGAAGCAAATCAAACTCCGCAAGAAGTACAACACAGAAAACGCTAACAACAACTAATTATGGAAATCCAATTACTCGATATTCGTCAGGTACGCCCGTACCACCGGAACCCAAGAAAGAACGACAAAGCGGTCGAGGCCGTTAAGCAGTCTATCCGCGACTATGGCTTCAATTCGCCAATCGTCGTCGATAAGAAGCACGTCATTATCGCCGGTCATACCCGGTACAAGGCTTTACTCGAAATGAAATTCGAGAAGGTCCCCTGCGTCGTTCTCGACATCGACGAAAAGAAAGCCAAGGAGTACCGCATCGCCGACAACAAAACCTCCGAGTTATCCGATTGGGACATGGACAACCTTATCCCGGAACTCCGCGAGATTGGAAGCCTAGAGGATATGCAAATCTACTTTGCATCCGTAGACGTCGAAGACCTCATTAAGGAGTCTATCGGGTCCATGAATTTCGACGACATAACGCAAGAGGACGTCGAGAAAAAGAGCGAACAATTAGCGACGGCATACGATACGCCAACGGCTCAACCGGAGACGAGAATGCAGGTAATTTGTCCGCATTGCGGGGAGGAGTTCGAGATTAAACGCTAAATCACAGTTTAGCACGAAAAAATAAAGGCATTATAATGGCAGAGAAAAAGTACGCAGTAGGGAAGCACCCAAATAGTGCAAAGAACCTCAAACCCATAAAACCGGGGGAGTCTCGTAACCCAAACGGACGTCCTCGGAAATACCTTTGCGCCCTTAAGGACCAAGGCTACCGGTTAAGCGAAATCCACGACACGTTTAAGGTCCTCTTGTCTATGAACATCGAGGAACTCAAGGCGGTTATGATGAACGAGAAGGCCACTATCCTTGAGGTCATCGTCGCCTCCTCCATGATTAAGTCTATCCGGTCCGGACAGCTAATGTCGCTAGAGACCGTCATCACCCGTATCTATGGACAGCCGAAGGCGAACATCGAACAGAGCGGGAAGCAGGTTATTGAAATCGTTCGAGTAAGCAACAAGGATGCAAGTAGAGCTGAATGAGTTACACGCGGGACAGCAGTATATCATGGACAATCGGAAACGATTCAACGTGGTATGCTGTGGCCGTCGTTTTGGTAAGACCGCTATGGCCGTCGAACTCGCCCTATACGACGAGGACGAAGACAACGGCGCACTAAAGGGACACCGCGTCGCTTACTTTGCTCCGACGTACAAGATGCTCGAGGAGGTATGGCTTGAACTCGTCTACCGGACGCGCCATGTACTCGTCTCCAAGAACGAGTCCTCCAAACGTCTCGTCCTCGTAGGCGGAGGCATTATCGACTTTTGGTCCCTCGACAATATCGACTCCGTCCGTGGTCGTAAGTACAAACGCGCCATTCTTGACGAGTCGGCTATCCTAGCATCTAAGAAGCTAAAGGATGCGTGGGAGCAGTCCATTCGACCGCTATTGACCGACTACAAAGGGGATGCGTTCTTTCTATCGACGCCGAAAGGTATCAAGCATTACTTCAAGGAACTCGCCGAC